>Ga0183095_10080_pt2 | contig 150931 bp, 124 predicted proteins | sample BioMet4_FD_130346 | JGI IMG/M metagenome (GOLD analysis project Ga0183095, IMG submission 130346) | Microbial communities from bioreactor (seeded with sewage sludge) at LBNL, California, USA - Biofuel metagenome 4 (v2) (version 3) | ecosystem: Engineered > Bioreactor > Anaerobic > Unclassified ...
GGGATATCTTCCTCACGTGCTCTTTTCCTCCTTTTTCCTCGTAATTGCAAATATTTCACTCATTATTGTTATCCTTTCATCAACCGATAATATCTCGTTCTCAACAATCTTTGTCTTTTGAGTTTCTCCCTTTTTATATCCAGTTTCATCTTCGTACATCTCATCATTTGTGATAAGATGCCATATTATCGTTGCAATTTTCCTTGCAAGGGCAATAATTGCCTTTGAATGCCCAATTGACTTCTTTTTCCTGTTAAAAAACTCTTTTAACTTGCTATTTTTCGTTTTTGCCGCTGCCTGAGCAATTTGTGTCAAAATCCACCTTGCTTCCTTAGGTCCTCTCTTTGTGATCCTACCGTTGTGGTATTTATCTGCGGATTGGTACACATTAGGAACAAGACCAAGCCAGGACGCAAGTTTATCTCCTGAAGAAAAATCGTTAAAATCCCCAATTTCAGCAATTAGAGTTGCTGCTCCAAGTTTCCCTATACCTGGAACAGACATTAAAATTTCCATTTCGTGCTTATGATTATTATAAGCATAATTGAATATTTCGTTTTCTAAAACTTCTATTTCATCGTCTAGACTCTTTATGAGTTTCAGACAGATCTGAAGCCTGAATGCAGCACTTTGAGAAATTTCGTTATTAAGAACTTCTCGTATCTGATCACTTTTTTTACGAACATTTGGGGAAAGACTTGCTATAATCTGGTCAACGCTCTTACCTGAAGAGATTCCCGATAAGATCATTATACCATTCTTGCCAAATATATCTGTCAGCACATTCTTAAGATTAAACATTTCAGGCGCGAGTATAGCATGTGCTTTGTTTTTTATATCGGTTCTTTTTTGTACAAGGCTATGACGAAGCCTAATGCATGACCTGAATGCTCTATGATCTATTGGGAAAATTCTTGATGGCTGAATCATATTATTCAATGCAAGTTGCGCAATGAATTCTGAATCTAGCTTATCTGTTTTTTTGTGTGTAAAAGCCTTCATATCTCGCGCATTTCCAACTATTACAGGTAGATAATTTATCAATGAATCATGAATCGGAACCCAGAAATCACTGGTTGATTCGCATGCAACAACATTACATTTTTCTGATATTACCCATTTTTTAAAGGTCAAAATGTCATCATCGGTTCTATTAAAACGTTTTTGCTGTTTTTCACCGGATCTGCAGAGGATTGTAGCAATGAAAAAGAGTTTGTGAATGTCTAAACCACAAGCTTTGTTTATAACTTCAATCAAATTAGATCACCCAATTTATTTGGGCAGTGGAATTGCCTCAAAGGCCAATTTGGCATCCGTGATCAAAGTCACATGTGAGCCTTCGATGGCAATTCACTGATTAGTTTTATGACGGTTTTAAAAAACCAAAATAAGTACAACCTTACTGCCCAAGATAATGATGGGATCTATTGTCAAAAAAGGTTGAGTAGAGTACTTTCATTTATTTGTGCCTGTTATTCAAAGAATTTCATGTGCGTTTTATATGAAGAAGCGTAAAACCCCTGTTTCTTTATCTCAGGGGATATAAGCGTCAACTTCTCTCCCCTATTCTTTTCAGTATTATTTAACTTTATATAGACCATCGGATAATTTAACATTAGATTAAGGTATGCGAAAACCAGGCAACCTTTTTCCAGGAGTTTACCATCAGGCTCAGCAGGTCGTAGAAAAACCTTCGACTCTAGCTTGTAACTACGTAAAGCCGAAACGAGCGAAAGAGCGAGACTCCGTACGGACGATTCAGCCGAAATTAAAGCCTTTGGATATGCAGATGGTCATCTATGAAGTAGGAAGCTGCTAAGTCTTTAGCTTAGTGGCAGGTCACATTCAGGCTTATAGAAGAGACACATTATACATCATAGAGATACCCTGATAGAAAACAGGAAAATAATAGATTAAGAGGATAAGAGGTCAGGAAAATTAGATATCCACTCATTACAGAATAAAAAAATAGACTTTGTGAGCTCAGTATCAGAACAAAATTATTATTACACTTAAAATGTTATATCACTTTGAATTTCAAATAATAATATTTTGAGAGATAGGCACAGAAAGAGGATATTTTTATTAAAAAATTAATAAAAAATAGGGAGTTTGACAAAAAAATCTGGTTTTAACATAGTAATAAAATATCATTATTGAGAGTATATTTTTTACAACATACTCTTAAATATATGTGTTAGAAAAATATTTCTTTCGCAAATTGAAGGTTGACAATAAGATAAGACTAGCTATATAAAATTAAGATATATAATTAATCAATGGCATAAGTAGGAAATTTTTACACTTATCCTGCTTTCGGCAGGTCGACATAAAAATCCATTCAATTTTTCTATTGATATCGTTTTTTTCAGAACTTTTGAAATTCCATTTAAATCAAAAATTACTAAATGTTAACCATGACATAATTAATATATATTTATAATAATTGAGATAACAGACAAACCCTGCTATATACATAGTCCGTATGATACTGGTTTTTAACTGAACATACAAAAAATAACAATTAAAGATATTTAAATGTTGGGATGTGCTTGCTGCCGAATGTAGGACTTATTAATAGCAGATTGTATATTCATATCTAGTTTTAACCCTACCGGACAATTTCAAACAAATGTCTGTACTTAACTCGTCCAGCTGCTATATCACAAAAAATACACGCGAAGAGAAGTTTATCTGAGGTTCTTCAACGCAGGCAACACTAAAAATTTAGTGAAGAAAATACGAGAAGATAAGAGAAGATATATCTTTTGAAACACTTCCACTGGAGTGGATAGAAAGTCACATTGTTTATCCAAAATCACCCCTCCAGTAAAATAGAAACAACAATTTCTCTTGCCCCGAAATCAGTCCACTTAGCTCAGTATCTTAATAAAGTTCAACTCCCTTGACCCGCAACCGTTGCGCCCGCCGTTTGATCATGCCGACCACGTTGTTGCTGGAGTTTTCGGTCAAGCCTTTTTTGAAAAGGGTTGTGCCACAACCGTTGCGCCGGTTGATCACGCCGATAGGGTTTGGGGATAAGATCCTCAAACCTAAATGTTACTTGGGATTTTTGCTCAAGCCTTTTTTGAAAAGGCTTGCTTGCAAGCCATTTCAAAAAGGGTTTCGTTCTCCCAAAATGGAAACTCGAACGAAACAAAATTCGGGTAATTCGGGTAATTCGGCCATATTGGCTCAGTTAGTCATCTTTATTATAATTCAGATCACTTGAGCATAGCGATAAGGACTCCTTTCTCCCGAACGGGACTCAGACAGCGAAAAGAATATATATAACAAATACCTCTAGATGTGTTGCAGTTTGCGTTGATGGTCTAGTGGCTATGACTTGGGCCTTCCAAGCCCAAAACCCGGGTTCAAATCCCGGTCGGCGCATTTAATAATTCTCTAATAAGAAAATCTTAACTGCTCTTTTTCCCATTTTATATTAATTAAACACATTAAATGAAATAATTAAATCAAACATTAGTGCGAGGGTTGCCCAGCCAGGTCAAAGGCGATGGGCTTAGGACCCATTTTCGTAGGAATTCGTGCGTTCAAATCGCACCCCTCGCATCTCTTTTACCCAACGTTTTCCGAAACTTTTCATACAGGATTTTTGTAGCACCTTTTAGATAGTAATATCACTCTTGAGAAAAATATGCAAGCGATAGATGCAGCCAGCCAAAGGTTGGTGGAGGTGGGGGAAAAAGCCAGTCATTCGGTGGAACCAGAGTTGATGAAACTGGAGAAGGTGGCTCTTCTTCTGGAAGAAGCAACCAAGGATTCGAACCTTAGTTTCTATATTTTAAGCGCATAATACAACATCTTATGGCCTTTATGCGCCTAAAAATGCGGAACGTAGGTTCGAAGGGAGAGGAGAGGAAACCAATTCTTCCAGAAATGTCATTGCCAATATTCTATTCTTCAGGTTTATACATTGATTTTGGACGTAGAAGAGAACGGATTTACCCTCGATCGATGACGGTCGATTTTCTAAAGTTAGAAAAATAAGAATGAACCCTGAAAAGAAAACAACGGAAATATGGATCTTTGGTCTGTGGATCATTGGTTCTTTTGATTTTAACTGTTTGATTTTAACTGTTTGATTTTAACTGTTTGATTTTAACTGTTTGATTTTAACTGTTTGATTTTAACTGTTTGATTTTAACTGTTTGATTTTAACTGTTTGATTTTAACTGTTTGATTTTAACTGTTTGATTTTAACTGTTTGATTTTAACTGTTTGATTTTAACTGTTTGATTTTTAAATTTTTTTCGTACCCTTTTTATTCAAGCTTTCATAAATTTTCTTGAGAAATACATTTTTGCCCTGCAACATATCTTTCCGAACCTTTGTACTCGATAAGTTTTCCATTGTCCAGTAAGGACATTGAACCGTGACCGCAGCAGATAAGGCATTTTTTGTTTTTCCTGGCAAGCTGTTCATCAATCTCTAAAATGAGGGACATAAGAGCCTTCCTTTCTTCTCGTGCGAGTTTGCTGTCAACATTCACCGATGTCATAAGATAATCAGCCAGAACATTATATGCAGTTCTATCAGGGCTCAGGCTTTTGAAATTGATCACCGCGTCCTCAGGAAAGAGCAGTCCCTCTTTAGAGCAGAGGTAGAAAACTTCTCCATGCATATGCCCGCCCATCCCTGCAAGAGCTTCGAACTTCAGGTCACCGATCCGGAATCGAGCGATAACAGGAAATGCGCCTCGTTTTTCGATTGTTTCGCCTGAGAGAGGGACTTCGGGAAAGATAACCGTGTTTGAAGGTGGGGTAAATCTGGAAAAAAGGTTAATTATCTTCGTATAAACCTCTTCCAGAATACAATCCTGGCTGCTTGATCCATAAGCTCTGCTGGTTTCCCGTGTGATCAGAAAAGTTTCGCGATTAAGATATGAGGGCGCCGGAAAACAACCCGCAGCCCCACAATGGTCGGCGTCAGCATGAGTAATGTAAATCCTCTTAAGCCGGCTCAGATCTCCAAGCCCGTAGTACTGGAGCATGTTCACTATGTCCTGGTAATAAATTCCATACCCGGTGTCAATCATGACCCTTTCGGAAGGGGTATCAAAAAGATAGATGTTTCCCCCGCAGGGAGGTTGAAAACAGAAAAGTTCGATATCGTTCTTTACTCTGACCCTCTGTACATCGGCATAAAAATTGTCTCCTGACGTCCGGTTAAGGTAATCCCCAACTTTCAGGATGTTCTCAAAAACCTCAATCGGATCTTTCTGAAGGTTTGAGAGTTCCTGGGTAATATGATTAATGTCCTGCAGGAACCTCATCAAAAAATCATCTTCGGCACTCCCGATAAACGACCTGAGCTTCTGGGCCAGCCTGAGATAAAATACTGTATCATCAAGTTTCTCCCCGGTTGTATCATATTCTAAAATATCTAGCCTGTATCTGGACTTAAGCTGGTTCAGGAGGGCATCTATCATATTAGGGTCTTCAATGTGAATACCTACAACAAGCCTTTCAGGATGCTTTCCCCGATCATCAAAATCAAGAAATGTGATGTTTGATTTCGATGAGGTGATATGGTTCAGGAGGTCAAATAAAGCGCCAGGGCAGTTCGGGAGATAGACATGGAACTTCACGAAAGCTACAGGATGAAGAGAAGTCTGGAGATAGCCTATTTTTTCCAGTTCTTCACGAATCTTTTCATAAGCCTGCGGAAGAGCAGTCACTTCAAAGAAAACGGTATGTGTATCTATCCTGCGGTCGTACTGAATCCTGTTAATATTTCCCTCGTACCGTGTGATAATTTCGGCTGCCCTGTGCAGTGCTCCGGGTATATCAGGCATGCAGGCAATAAAAGAGAATTGTTCCATTGGACATCCCCTGATTAAACAACTCTATTTTTTTGATAATATAATAAATCCTGCTTTACCTTAAGCCTTCCTGCCATTACAGAGAAAAGGGGATAGAGGTTAAAGTTCCAGCACAAGGGCAGAAAGTCCAAGGGCTTCAAAAGCTTCAGTAATCTCTAAAAGAGGATTTTTGTTTCTGTAAAAAAGATGAGAATTGCACTTGCAGTCTGTGCACCCGAAACCGAACACCGAACCCCCTCCAATTCTGCTGGCAAGTGCACATTCAAACCGCTCAGAAGTAAAAGCATAAACCGCTGAAACTAACCTGAAAGCGGGACTAAGGTGAAGGTAATCCACATGCCATTTGGGATTTCGGTCACGATTTCTGGAAAGGTTGATGTGCCTCTGTAATCTTTTAAGACCCCCTGACCCCAGAGCAGACCCCACATAGATATGAAACCCTGAACTGAAAGAGAACTCTCCCTTTTTACCTATCTCAATCTTGCAGGCCCGGTTTTCGAATATCAAACAGTAGACGCCTTTTCCGGAAAAAAGATTTTTTTCAGTAGAATCTTTTTCAGAACAGTCATTTTTTTCAGAGTAAACGTTTCTTCCTGGGGAACCATTTTTTTCGGAAAAATCCATTTCAAGACCTCAATTTAACTTCAAAACCTCAAATATAACTCAATAGTTCAATCGAATTTCAAGACCTCAATTTACTCCCTGAAAGCTGAAAATACTTTTCAAGCAGAGGCCCCACCATTTCCTCTATTTTTTCGTTCTCTTTAAGCGCCTCAATCCAGGAAACTGGTATGGCTTCAATTCCTAGCCTGGCTCCAAGAATACCTCCTACCACGCTCGCAACTGAATCCGAGTCTCCGGTTATATTCACTGCAGTCTGTATTGCTTTTTTGTAATCGTTAGGATAACGTAATATGCAGAAGTATGCCAGTGCAAAAGTTTCGTCTGCATACCAGCCCTGCCCGAGTTTCTTCAAACCTTCTTCGTCTCCGATGTCGCTATAAGCCGTTTTATGGGAATTATCCAGGGCATGAGTAAATTCTTGAGAGATTCCCTGAGTTACCTCAAGAAGCGGTTCAAACATTTCCCTGGGTTCCACTCCATCAAGAGCCAATTTTACGGCGTATGCTCCTGCAACCGAGGCAGCATCTGCAGCTGGATGGGTGTGAGTAATTCTGCCGGAAATTGAAGCTGCTTTGATCAGTTTCTCAGGATCTTTCCGGAAGATAAAGCCAAGGATTCCAACCCGCATCAGGCTTCCGCATGTTTTTGAATTTAGTCCGGAATTGCTCCAGTGACTACCATCCCTCAGGTTCAGGGCTGCACCTTTTGTGGTTGCTCCTGCACCAAGGTCAGGCTCGTCCAGCCATAGGACAAGCTCTTCTGCAATCTTGTCCATAAGCTCGGGAAGTTCAAGTTCTGCTCCCCGAAGCAGAGCCCTGGCAAGTACAAGCATCAACTGGGTATCATCAGTCCAGGAAGAATTGGGCGGGAGTTCAAGGATTCCTTTTTCTCCATATTTCCTTTTTATTTGCTCAAGAGTTAGATGTTCTACCGGGCGACCGAGGGCATCCGCGCAGGCGGTACCGTAGAGGTAGCCTCGAAGCTTTTTTTTGATATTAGGAGCGTTTTGCAGATTGTTTGTACTCATAATTTCAATCCTGTACCTCTCTCAATTCCTCTATACATATTAAACTCGTATTAAAGAAAAAATATTGCATAAAAGCTCAATGAGGAAGACAAATATCTATATGATAGTTATAGTTACGAGGCTAAATAATGCAACTACTCAATGAGGTTCAATGAAGGTTTTTGTTGCAACAATTACAGGCGTGACTATACGTAACTTGAAATTGCAAAAATCATACCTTATGATGTGAAGTCAGAATATATAGAAAAATCATACTTGCAACAAAAGAAGTCTGAATTTAGTTTAAAGTACTAGTGTCGAGTCAACCGCAAAATGTCGTATAAAATCGGTTGCAATTATTCGGAATCATTGAATCTTTGATGATTGGCTCGACACTAGCTCTTCGCTGCTTTGTACAAGTTAAAAATAATTACTTATCAGACATTTGTCTGCCCAAGGCGGAAAAACATCGAGCTTGACTTAGATTTTTAACAATAAATGTTTCTAAATTTTATGCACGCCACTTCAATAGTTATAACTGTGTATAAGTTATCCACTTGAAACAGTGAAGAGCCACTATTATTAGCTGGGATAGAAAAAATTGATAGCCTTTTAAAGGCTAACGGAATAGGTTCACGGGATTATACTGTCTTTCCCTAAACGTATAGTCACGAGGCTAAATAATGCAACTGCTCAAAGAGATACAATGAGATTTTTGTTGCAACAATTACAGGCGTGACTATAAATAGTATTTTGCAACTTTAGCAAATTATCCTATTACTGACTCTATAGAAGAGACGTTTGTTATCATCTCCAACATGAATCTCGATGCACTGTCCATTGTTGTCCATAGCTATTGAATTAGAGGTACCAGTGTCATATTGGATGCTGGGTCCCCATAAAATTAAGTTACTGCCAAAATTAACTGTTCCAACTTTAGAGTAGAGATTTTTACCTCCCTCTCCAACATGAACCTCAATGCAGCGTCCATTGTTGTCCATAGTTATTGAATTAGAGCTACCAGTATCATATTGGGTGCTGGGTCCCCACGAAATTAAGTTATTGCCAAAATTAACTGTTCCAACTTTAGAGTAGAGATTTTTACCTCCCTCTCCAACATGAACCTCAATGCAGTGCCCATTATTGTCCATAGATATTGAATTAAGCTTGCCAGTGTCATATTGGGTGCTGGGTCCCCACGAAATTAAGTTATTGCCAAAATTCATTGTTCCAACTTTAGAGTAGAGATTTTTACCCCCCTCTCCAACATGAACCTCAATGCAGTGTCCATTGTTGTCCATAGTTATTGAATTAGAGCTACCAGTATCATATCGGGTGCTGGGTCCCCATGAAATTAAGTTATTGCCAAAATTAACTGTTCCAACTTTAGAGTAGAGATTTTTACCTCCCTCTCCAACATGAACCTCAATGCAGCGTCCATTGTTGTCCATAGTTATTGAATTAGAGGTACCAGTATCATATTGGGTGCTGGGTCCCCATATATTATTAAATATATTTATCTCCATATAAGACTTTTCTGATATTGAAAAGTTTCTTCGTGTGGCTAGAACATTGATTTGTCGGGGTGAAACTACCTGTATGCCAGCTCCATATCTAAAATGAACACCGAGACCAGCTATACTCGTTTCGTGCCTAGTGATATAGTGGTAACTTTCGATAAATTTTACTGTATTCGTATTAATATTAATTGAATATAAATCTACATAATCCTCGTAAGGTAAACTTCCTTTCTCAGTTGATCTAAAACCAACCAGATAAATTTTTTCTGTATCAACCGTAACTAAGCACACATTGTCTGCGCTAGTGATTTTCGTATTGAAAATAAGATCGAATTTACATTCGGGATCCGACAATAATTTGCCATTTGATTTATAAAAGTCTACATCACCACCGGCATGGACAGCCAGAAGGAAATGGTCGATACCGTTTTCCCTATAGGTTGTAATTCCAACTGCACCTGCTGTGTTATTATCCCGGATAATTTTGGTTTCCAATAAAACCGGAGGATGTTTTTCCGTATCCGACATTTGGCTCAAATCATAAAACCGAATAAGTGATTTGCTATTGTTTTCTAATGATACTGCTAGATAGTTACCTATCTGCTGGATGCCACCTGGATGGTTATACCCCTTATCTGATGTATTTATTCGATAGACAGCTTTCTTTTTTTCTTCACTGAGTATCACAATAGAACCATAATCGGCGGAATCTGATTCACTGTTATGAGTCATGATAAGATAATTTTTATAACGGGCTACTCCCTGCACATGTGAGGTAAGCGGCGCAATGGGTAATCCTCCAATATTACCTTCAAAAGTATGCAAAATTCCTTTTGTTCCTTTTTTATCGCTCATTGAATCCAATGCTTGTTCAATATTATCTACCTTGTAATTATCCCATTCATTGGGGAGTTTATCCAATTCATTTGAAAGTTCCTCCACAGTGAATTTCGAATACACATCTATCTTTGATTTGGCCACCTCTATGTTCTCTCTCCCATTACGAGTAACTCGGCTTAAAAACAGTCCTGTGTCACCCTTGAATGCTATCTCATTACCACCGAGATTGACATAACGGAAAATGCAGTATTGATCCATCGTGTCTTTTTCGAATTCAGCATATTGAATATATCCACCACGAGAGTCTGAGCGTGCAATGCGACTAAGGTATTTTCCATTATCACCCTTAAGTGCAATGCAGTGATCAGGAAGTTCTATTACCTGAAAAGTACAAAATTCGTCTATCTTGTCCTTAATAGCTTCAAGGTTATTCTGGCTTGTATGAGTGTAATAAATCCGGCTCAGGTATTTGCCATTGTCAGCCTTTAGAGTGATTGTTTGAGGCCACTTGATTATTTGATCGATTGTCAGTTCATTCATTAATATTTGCTGTTGATTCTGTGTCATTTTATCATCTCTTATTTTCTATTTTTTCGTTTTTGGCTGATCCAAAAAATTTAAAATTGCCTTCTGACTGTCAAATTTAAAATCAAGAATCAAATTTCCAATCATTAAAATTTTTTAGAATTTTCATTTATATAGGAATTTAAATGGTTTTGGGATAAACTCATCAAATGTGTAAATAGAACCGTCTTAAAATTCAAACAATTCATACGATTAGACAAGGACTAATATTAATTTTAAAGTTAAATAGTAAACTTTTCTCAAATTTAGGTGTTTAATGGCCTTAAAAATAATACTTTTCACTATAGGAATCTCATTCGTTGTATAAAACTAAATACATTAAATATCAGGGTTTAATTTAAATTTTAGATACTTGACAGCCAAATGCTTCTGTTTTTATATCTGATGCGTAAATTCTATCTCAATTGTAAAACCAAATTATTTTTAAGACAGACTCTAAGCAATTTTTTGTTTAAAGTTTTTCTATTTTTCCTTTAAATTTATTTACACAGATGAAGATTTAATTACAGAATTTCTCAGTTCAACCGAGTAAGCCCCACAGCAAAAAATTGCTGTGAACTAAGTAAAAAAAGATGCGCAGACAAAAATAGCTTATCCAGAAAATGTACGTGTAGTGTACGCATAATTAGTATTACAACAGTATAAAAAAATGAATAAACTTACGTTCCACAGTAATTCTTTCCTGTCAACGGGGCTAGAATAAAATACGCAGGTAAAAATAAGTAATCCAGATAACATGTGTATAATATGCGCATAATTCGTTTGATATGCGCATGAAAATGAACAAGTTTAAAAAGAGAAATTACTGGGAGTAGTATTTTTGAAAAACCACCGCATCTCCACAACAATCTCACAGAAACACTGGGAATTATTAAAAAAGCAATCAGAAAAATTTGAAACTCAGCAAAAAACTATAGAATTTGCACTGGAAAGTCTGGAAAATAGCTCAAAACAGAGTCCAGCATTAACCTTGGAAGAAAAATATTGGATGCGCCTTAAACGGGCAAAATCATTGGTTATCTTTGAAAAGTCTGCCTTTAAATCTCTAATAGAAAACGCTGATATTGAGAATCTAAATGAACTTTTTATCCGGAATAAAACCGTAGAATATACAATAGAGCTCTACTTTCAGAAACCTCTTAAAGAATGTAGTCTGAATGAAGTTATAGATGGTGTAGTTATCAACCTCAAGATAACCAACCAGGTCGATACTATAGATTATGCAGATAACGGTGGCTATTATAAGTTAATAATTACCCATGATCTTGGCCTTACTTTTTCAAAAATACTTACAATGTCAATTGAAAACGTGTTTAAAACTTATGGAGTCAAGGCAGAGAGTACGATTTCTCCAAAGACGATTTTTATGGAGATATTTAAAAATTAAAATTGGCACTCTTAAATCAACTATCTTAGGATAATCCGTTTATCTTGGAATAATCAATTCATCAATTCACGCTTATGATGTTGTTTTTTGTCACAATTAAATATTTTCTCCATCTATGTAGGAGTTATACACTTCAAGTATTAAGCTTGAACACAATAGACAGTATGGTTTAAATCTTAAGATACACATCAAAAAGGTTGTAAAAAGAAAAACTGTAAAAAAGGAAAAATGCTCCGATGGGGATTTGAACCCCAGTCGCAGGAGTGAGAGTCCTGAATGATTGGCCGAGCTACACTATCGGAGCAGCTTGTTATATTGTTATGCTTTGCCTCTCAGGCAGCATATCTTCAAGTAATTTATAAAATATAAACCTTTCGTCTGAGTTTTTAAAAAATAGAGAAACTGCCGGGATGGTATTATCCCAGCCGGCAAGTTTAAAAAATATTCCTAAATGTTTTCTTTTTTCTCTAAACTTGTATTTAAACTTGTTAAACTTGAAGAGTAATCCTGTTCCAGTTTCTCAAGTTTTGGCTGTCGGTTTGGCTGTCAGGACAGCTTTATACGAACATAGCCTGTGGAATTGTGGGTTCCTCAGTGTTTACGACCTTTTCGTGTGCTTTCAAGAAATCTGCCATGGTAATCTGTTTACCGCGCCTGCGCAGCACAAAAATTCCGGCTTCTTTGACAATAACGCTGATTTCTGCCCCGCTCATACCGGTCATGACTCTTGCCAGTTTCTCGAAATCCACATCATCTGCAAGGTTCATCTTGCGGGTGTGAATTTTAAGAATTTCAGCCCTTCCTTTCTCGTCAGGGAGTGGAACTTCGATAGACCTGTCAAACCTGCCAGGTCTGAGAAGAGCAGGATCAAGCAGGTCAATCCTGTTGGTTGCAGCAACGATCTTTACATTGCCTTTAGGATCAAAACCATCCATTTCTGCAAGAAGCTGAAGCATTGTCCTGTTGACCTCGGCCGAACCACTGGTTCCGTCATAGGTCCTCATGCTGCCGACAGCATCGATTTCATCTATAAAGAGAATGCTTGGAGATTTATCTCTAGCAAGCTGGAAAATGTCTTTGACAAGCCTTGAGCCTTCACCCACGAATTTCTGGACCAGGTCAGATCCGGACATTCGGATGAAGGTTGCTTTTGCATGAGAAGCTATAGCCTTTGCAATAAGGGTCTTGCCCGTGCCTGGGGCCCCGTGGAGCAGGACACCTGAAGGGGGCTCGATTCCGATTTCCTCGAAAAGTTGAGGCTCGGTGAGTGGCAGTTCAACGCTTTCCCTGACTTCCTGAAGCACGTTATCCAGCCCACCAATCATACTGTAGTCCACCCCAGGAGAGTTAATGAGTTCCATTACCTGAGCCCGCACATCGGCAGCTCTGCTGACTACGGAAATAATTGAGTATGCCCCGTTTACTGCAACTCTCATGCCGGGCTCAATCTTTCCAATACATTCTTCAGGGATCTGGGTAAGAACCTCCTGGTTATTCCCATGCTGCCTTATAAGTGCGATTTCTCCGTTTACCTCAAGAATAGTTGCAATAAAGAGAGGAGGCTCGGTAAGCTGTTCCAGATGAGCTTTCAATTTGTTGATTTCCTGAAGGTGCCTGCCTGTAGCTACACTTGCTTCAAGGAGTCGGGCCTTCATGTTCTCGTTCTGGACTCTCATGATTTCTATTTCGGTTAAGAGAGATTTCACATCTTCAGCATTGATCTTCCCGCTCTCAAGCTGGAACTCTACCCTTGTTTTGATATCTTCCAGAGAAGATCTTATTGCACTGTCTTCTGACACTTGAAACCACCTTTTTTATCGCGTGAAATTGAGTTTGTACAGTCTATACGTGATCTAAAGATTAGTTCACTCAGAAATTATTGATTTATAATAAGTTGATTTGAAGGCAAACTGGCCTGCGGGATCTATAATACAGGTCCGTAACCAGTAAACCGGTAATGATCAGTTACCCAGTCCAGTTACCCATTTAAGCTTTAAGCGTTATTTTCCGGAGGGATTGTTAGCCGTTTATCTCAGGATGATCACATTTTGTCCTGGCTTTTACAAGAAGTAAAGCAGGAAGTAAAGCCTGAGAAACGGGGAAATCAAGAATCCTCTTCATAAAATCCCCTGTTGTAGTATGACTCACAAAGATCAAAGGGTAAAATGACATTTAAAAGGTACTCTTACTTTTCACAGTGAATGTTAAAATGTTTGGAATTAAATATATACATAAATATAAAAAGGGTATATATAAGTTCCTGTGACGCATGTGATCATTTTTATATCCCGACTGCCTGTATAATATCCCAATTAAGGATCTATTCAGTTCTTTGATTAAATTGCTTTCGGACACTCGCGTGGAATTTATCAACATTTGTATTCCATTCAGTCATCATATTTCTTTTTTCTTATACATGCTGTTGCATTCTCCAGATTCCAGCAAATTATTCAGGAAAGAAGCCAGACAGAAAATTTAGAAAAAACTGAGCTTTTAACTTCACTTTTCAATCAAACCCTTTAACTTAACTCTTCAATTACTTTATTTATATAATTAGTTTAGCTCATAAAATTAGATCTTTAAATTAGATCTTTAAATTAGATCTTTAAATTAGATTTTTAAATTAGATCTTTAACTAGTTTTAATCCTGACTGAGAAGGACAAAGAATATAACCATTTCCCAACTTGAGCGAAAAAGCTTGCAGGAAAATGGCACCTCCTTTTGTAAGCCTTTAAGATAGAACAAACTACGGATGCAAAAAGTTAGAAAGATAGATTTAATAATAAAAGCATTATATCATTCGACATGCGTACATCTCAGGATTTTCTAAGAGTAGGCACAGCAGTCATATTTGTTGGTATTATTATATTATTACTAGGTACAGTTCTTACTATTATACATCATCCTGCAAACAGCCAGATGGGCGGACTGATAATGATCGGCCCAATCCCAATAGTTTTTGGCTCGTCTACTGAAATAACAACAAATATGCTGGGACTTGGATTAATAATCTCAGTACTCTATCTATTCCTATGGAAAACGAAACGTTGACTGATGGAAGATGCTTTTTTCGATTGGAATTCTCACAATACTCATCGGATTTCTGCTAATTATGATCGGCATAGCTTTAAGCATGTACCAGGAATCCAGATCGACGCAAAGCTACTCAAATAGAACAAACACATCCGAAAGAGGCTCACGCTTTGAAAGCACTTCAAACTCGGAGAGCCCTCTCCATGAAAAGCCCTCCGAAAGAAAAGTCGAATCCGAAATCAAAACCGGGGGAGTAATCATGCTCGGCCCGATCCCAATCATCTTCGGAAGCGACAAAGAAAGTGCAAAAACCGCCGCAATCCTCGCAATAATACTCATGCTTCTCAGCCTGCTGATCTTCAGATCCTCCTTCATCTAAATCCCATTGCTGTCTTTTCTGCCGGATTGTGGGCAAATCTTTTTTCAAAAGAATTCTGCCACAACCGTTGCATCGGTTGATGACGCTGTGTATGACCTTTGGTCAAGCTTTTCCCCGGAAAAGTTGCGATCAAAACATTTCGAAAAAAGTTTGCGATCAGACCTTTATTTAAAAGGCTTGCACCACCTGATCCAAAACGAAACTTGGGTAAATCAATTTCTCGAAGCGCATTGATAATGTAGCCTCTCTTGCCATAAGTCTATCCTCTTAGTTCAGCTCAGTATCTTCATTATAGTTCAGCCCTCTTGAGCGAAGCGTAGCGTAGCGAAAAGGGCACCGTCCTCCCGAGACGGGACTCGGGTGACGGGACTCGGGTAGCAAAAAGTTATTAATAGTTAAGTCCAAATCAGGGCTTTATGTTTACGATAATCACAGGCTCGCAGTTCGGTGACGAGGGAAAAGGCAAAATTGTTGACCTTCTTGCAAAAGATTTTGACATTGTTGCCCGTTTCCAGGGAGGGAACAACGCAGGCCATACGGTTAAAGTAGGAGATGAGGTTTACAAATTGCACCTGATTCCTTCAGGTATTCTGCTTGATGCAAGAGTTCTGATCGGGCCTGGGGTTGTCCTGAATCCTGAGGTTCTTGCCGAAGAAATCACAATGTTTGAAAAACACGGCATACAGGTAAATGCCGAAAAGCTTGGAGTCGATGCGAAGACAAGCATAATCATGCCTTACCACATCGAGATGGATGGTTTAAGGGAAGCATCAAGGGAAACGAAAATAGGAACCACAAAACGCGGAATAGGCTATGCTTATATCGATAAAGTGGCAAGAGATGAATTCCGTATGGCTGAGCTTGTGGACAGTGAGCGTTTTCTTGCAAGACTTGAGGAACTTGCTCCCCAGAAAGAAAAGGAAATAGCAGCACTGGGAGGAGATCCTAAAATCGTTAGAGACCCTGCGCTAATTGAAAGATATCTTGAGCTGGGAAAGCAGTTTGCCACTTATGTAACAGATGTTTCCAGAGAAATCAACAAGGCTCTTGATGAAGGAAAACACGTAATGGCTGAAGCTGCCCAGGGTACACATCTCGATGTTATACACGGGACCCAGAAATTCGTAACTTCTTCTTCTACAATCGCGGGTTCGGCCTGTGCCAACCTCGGAGTTGGCCCTACAAGAGTAAATAACGTAATTGCTATAGTAAAAGCTTATATTACAAGAGTCGGTGAAGGCCCGCTTCCAACGGAACTAGCAGGAGAACTCGGAGAAAGACTACAGAAAGCCGGAGGAGAATTTGGGACTACTACTGGCAGAGGCAGAAGATGTGGATGGTTCGATTTACCTCTACTGAAGAAAGCCATTGCTCTTAACGGATATACCGAGATTTCTCTGACCAAACTGGATGTACTCTCAGGCCTTAACCCCATCAGAATCTGCACCGGCTACACCTTCAAGGGAGTAAATATTGATTATCCTCCGGAACTTACTGAGGATCTTGCTGAATGTATGCCTGTTTACGAAGACATTCCTGGCTGGGAAACTGACCTCGCCGAAGTAAAAGCCTTCGAGGAACTTCCGGAAAATGCCCAAAATTATGTCAAGAGACTGGAAGAACTGATGAAAGTACCGATTAATTACATTTCAGTAGGTCCGGGCAGGGCACAGACCTTTAAAAAAGAGTAATGTAATTTATAGGAAGAAGTGTAAAACCCCTGAGTCTTTAGCTCAGGGGATATAAGCGTCAACTTTCCCACGTGCTCTTGTTATTGATTCTGTAAACTAACTTGTATAATTAACATTAATATATTTATAGATACTGACACCACAACCCAAAATATGAAAACCAAGTTGAGGGAGTTGGAGAACAGGGTATCTCTCATACCTGAAGGGATCGGGAACGTTAAGCCGGAGAAAACCGGAAGTAGAAATACATCTCATGCTCATATTCTATTTCACCTTCGAAATGAGGGGTAGAGCCTGTACGACTCGTCAACATTGGTTGGGAGGATGACTCAGGAAGCCCCTAAGTCTTTAGCTTAGGGGTAGTTCACTAGGCTTGCAAGGGCAATTCCGAAAAAATGTATATAGTTACTGTGGTGGGTATGTAATAATACACATATCCAATTGTATTTATATCCTTAACTATTATCAAATTATAGTATATATTATCAAATTTTTATCTACTTTCTTGTGATTTTAAGCCTACTTGAGCCGATTATCTTTTATCTATTACCCCTAATTTGACAGATTCTACTAATTAATACAGTATTTTTTTACAAAAAACACATTGCTTTGACACATACCCGTGAGGACAAATGAAATATGTCAAAAATCAATAAACACAATAGATAAATTAAAATTGTATGAAAAAACAGAAGCCTGAAGCCCATTTATACATTATAAAATGTATGCTTCTGTCGAATTAGGGTATTACTGTAAATCTCATAGTGAACTCTGTGCCATTGTTCCTTTTTAATTTAAACTCCCCATCTAACTGATCTGCGAGAGTAGTTATCAGTTGTATGCCAAGACTATCAACATTTTTAATATCAAGATTTTCAGGAATGCCTACACCATTGTCTGAAACAACTAGAATAAAACTGGTAGCCCTATCGGCTTCCTTTTCCTTTTTATGTTTACCCTTTTTTTCTCTATGTAGTTTAATTTGGATTTCGCCCCTGCCTTTACCGGGAAATGCATGTTTGAGAGAGTTGGAAACAAGTTCATTGACAATAATTCCTAAAGGAATACCAGCATCCATGTTAAGAAACACATTTTCTTCCAGATCCATTGAAAGGTGGATATTTTTACTTATAAGGCTGTAAGTCTGGAAAAGATTTTCAGCTAACTCTCTAATGTACGTCGAAAAATCTAATGTATCGGTTCCTTCTCCTTTATAAAGTTCTTCGTGGATGAGAGCCATAGATATAACCCGGTTCTGGCTTTCTCTGAAAGCCTCGATAACTCTCGGGTTATCAAACTTCTCAGCCTGAAGGTCAAGAAGGGAAGAGATTACCTGCAAATTATTCTTAATCCTATGGTGAATCTCCTTTTTACGGGCAATCTCAACATTTGCTAAGGCTTTTTCTGCTTCTTTACGTTCTGTAATATCCTGAATAATTCCTTTAGCTCTAATAGGGTTGTTTTTTTCATCAAAAATAACTTCAGATTGCATATGGACTATACGCTCTTCCCCATTAGCCAGGACAATCCTATATTCAATACTGTGAGTTTGTCCTTTTACAGCTTTCTTAATGGCAAGGGCACCATCCACATAGTCTCGATCATCTGGATGTATGTAATTTAAAAACTCGTTATAAGATGGTGCTGATTCTTGAGAATCGCGTCCGAAAATACGATACATTTCGTCGGACCAGTATGCTTTGTCCGCTACAATATCCCACTCCCAATTTCCAATATGAGCCATTTTTTGAGCTTCAGCAAGACCTTTTTCATTTTCTTTCAAGGAGTTATAAGCTTTTTCAAGTTCTGCGGTACGCTCTTCAACCATTTTTTCTAAATTTTCATGTGCTTTTTTTAACTTAACTTCTGCTTCTTTGCGCTCTGTGATGTCATTGGCGGCTCCAAACCATTCAACGATTTCGCCATTTTCGTCCAGCATCGGAACCGCACGCGAGAAAATCCATCCCAGGTTGCCATCTGCTAGACGGACTCTATGTTCCAGTTCGTAAGTACTCTTCGTCCGTATAGCTTCATTGATGACTGCCATCACATGCGGCTGATCTTCCGGAGGAACATATTCATGAATCCATGTGTTGCTTGGGCTTTCTGTATTGGCAAGAAAACCTCGACCATAGAAATATCGCATCTCGCTCCAATCAGGGTTCACGCGATATACCATTTCTGAACTGGCAGTCACCAGAGCACGGAAGCGTTCTTCACTCTCCCGCAGCGCCTCTTCGGCCCGTTTGCGCTCGGTAATGTCAATGCAAATGCCGGACATACGCTGAGGCTTCCCATTGCTGTCGTAGGTCGTATTGCCAAGGGCATTGATCCACCGCACTTCTCCCGATGGGAGTACGATCCGATATTCGCTCGCGAGGGAGATGTGGTTGTTGATTGCTGTTTCAATCTGTCTTTCCGCAACCAGCCTGTCTTCAGGATGGATCACGCTTCTCCATAAGTCAAAGCTAGCATCAGATTTTCTGGGATCTAAACCAAAGAGGCGGAATAGGTCTTCGGACCACTCAATCTTGCCGGCAGACATATTCCAATCCCATATGCCTGCACCTGCAGAGACCTGGGCCAGCCTCAAACGCGATTCGCTTTCCAGTAGTGCTTCCTCTGCTCGCTTGAGCTCGGTAATATCACGTGCAGCAGCAAAGGCACCAGTAACCTCACCATTCTCATTTCTATAAACTGAAGCATTGTACAAAACTGGAGTTATATGTCCGTCCTTATGCCGAATCTCCAGAGGATAATCCCGAACCTCACTATCTTTGAATACCTGCTGATAGCCTGCACGGGCTTTCTCAGGCTCAGTAAAGTAATCTGAAAAATCAGTCCCAATTAAATTATTTTTGGAATATCCAGTAACCTGTTCTGTAGCACCATTTACATCCGTAATTTTGCCATCAGGCCCGATGGTTACCATAGGGTCAAGGCTGGCTTCAATTAGACTGCGATTATAAAGATTTGACAATCTAATAGCTTCTTCTGCTTTTTTGTTCTCAGTAATATCTCTGTTGATAGTAGAGATAGCAACAAGCTTTCCAGACGCGTCAAAAACCGGAGAAAGGGTAACTGAAACATTTATTATTGTTCCATCCTTTTTCATCCGCAAAGTTTCGTAGTGCTGAACCCTTTCTCCCTGTTTAATCTTTTCAATTAAATTCTTTGTTTCTCCTTTAGTATTGCCTGGTTCAAGTATGGATATATTTTTTCCCAGAACGTCTTCAGCTAAATATCCATAAATTTTCTCTGCTCCACTATTCCAACTAATAATAACTCCATCAAGAGACTTGGTTAAAATTGCATCATCAGATGACTCCACAACATTTGCTAGTGTCTGAATTATCTCTTCTGCCTTTTTAATTGCAGTAATGTCACGTGCAGCAGCAAAGACACCGATAATTTTGCTATTCTCATTTCTATAAACAGAAGCATTGTACAAAACTGGAGTTATATGTCCGTCCTTGTGGCGAATCTCTAAAGGATAATCTCTAACTTCGCCATCCATGAATACCTGCTGATAGCCTGCACGGGCTTTTTCAGGCTCGGTAAAATAATCTGAAAAATCAGTCCCAATCAAATCATTTATGGAATATCCGGTAACCTTTTCTGTAGCGCCATTTACGTCAGTAATCTTCCCATCATGCCCAATAGTCACTAAAGGATCCAGACTGGCTTCGATGAGGCTGCGGTTATATATATTTGATAATCTGAGAGCTTCTTCTGCCTTTTTACGTTCGGTGATATCTATGAATGCAGAAATAGATCCGCGTAGATTTCCCTGCTCGTCACGCAAGGGTCTTGCATTGCCCAGTACATGTCGTATCTTACCTTCGGCAGATACGATATCCAGCTCGCAGTCGTTTATCTCTATGCCCACAGCCGACAATTGCGACGGCATATCTTCAGGTTGGAGCTCAACTCCGTCCTTGAGTAATTTGAACATCTCGGGCTTCTCTCCGTCAGGAGCAGATTTGGAAAAGTTTGTACCTGCAGGAATTCGTAACCATTCATAGGAGAGCCTGTTACCAGTTATCTGAAGCGCCTGAGGGTCATGTGCTATATACACGGCAACAGGCACGGCATCTAATAATACTGCCAGTTCTTCTGAACGAGCACGCTCACGTTTCTCGCTCTCCCGTAGTGCATCTACAACTGCATCACGTTCGGCCAGTGATTGAGATAGCTTGATATTACTATAGCTTAGTTGTGAAATCATATTAGCAAAGGTCATGAAGAAAGCCATGCTTGTATCCACAGCTTCCCTGCTAAGCCGGGGAACTTTTTCAAGCTTCTTTAGATATTCTTCCTCATTGAAGCCATATTGTCTAGCTTGAGACCGAAAAAGCTCATAGTTCAGAGGTTCGTCATCAAAAAAGAACTGTCCTGAAAATATATTGCCGACGTGCTGTCCTTCTACCATAACTGGAGTTACTACGTCCCACATATTGTTTTTACATTTATACAGCTTATATCCTCCAGGAACAACGCCCGCAGTTAGATTTATGTCACTTTCTACGCAATGCTTGCAGGCTTCAGGACTAACCCTATGGAATTTTATGCAGATATCCTGCCATCCAACACTTACCAGAATATTGCCTTTAAGATCAAGTAAAGCCATGGGGATATGAGCAAGCGTATAAAAATCACTCATAAGGGACTGGACCGCTTTTGTATCAATAATCCTGGAAAGCTCCAGTTTTTCCTTTTCTTGAGTTTCGCTTTCTGGACATTTTCTCTCAAGTTTTTTACGGTCACTTATGTCAAATCCGTAAATGTTTACGTATTCTTGTTCAGGCGAGGGGTGAAAAACAATAAAGTATACTTTTTTGCCCATAGTAACTTCTATTTTTTCAATACTTTTCCGGGAAATTGCCCTTTGAACAAAAATTTCGAGACGTAGAGGCAATTTTTCTCCTACCCTTATGCCCCAATCACGCAATAAGGGCTCTCCTGCCTTGTTGGAGTACAGAATAACTCCGTCCTTTGCCACACTGAGCACAGGATTTGAGTCTATTGCTTGAGACTGCTCATTTTTCGCTTTCATTTTCCCCTTAAGTCTCCCTTTCTTAGGCGACAAAACAGTTAACTTTCAATAATTATTTACAAATTATTTGTAACTATCGTAACGTTTTTTATCACTTTATATATATAAAACTTTTATAGTAATTTAAGGAAATAATTTTTAACTTTAAAATACTTTAATAGCGTCGTCCCTTGATCTATATTATTATGTTAGACCTTCCTTCTTTTATGTTCCCTAACGATTTATAACCTAATGATAATACTTTTAAACTTATAAAATATGCTATTTTTATGTACTTAATTTTGCCTAAAATTGTATAATTAAATATTGAAACTTAGATAATTCTGAAAAGTAAATTAAAGCTTTTATACAGTGAAGCTTGTACTAAAATTGGAAAGTTGTTAGTTACGGGTTTGGAAATCTACGGGTTTGGAAATATAATGATTCACCACCGAACAGTATTTTTCCATTTTTCCTTCTTTGATAATGTTTTTTGGTGTTTTCTGTCCCTGCTTCTGCAGAAAAATATTTTCCATTAAACTTTATTGTTGAATCGTAAACAACTATCAATAACCCATGCGATATCAATAACCCATGCAATTCTAAAATTCTGAGACTTTTTCATGAATGGTTATGTTGGAGCAAAAGCGGTGCCAGGAAAGCTGTAAGGAAAGCTGTAAATGCTACAGCAATAGCAGAGCCGGCAACTCCCTGCCAATCTGCTACTTTCCAGGCCAGCATTGTACCTCCAGATCCGAGGCTGCCGCCAATAAACATCCCTACCATGAACAAACTATTCACCCGGTTGCGTGCCTGTGGCTTAAGCCCGTAAATTATCTGTTGATTGGCAACCATGGCACTCTGCATCCCGAAATCAAGAAACATGACCCCGAAGACAAGGCCAGAAAGAGAATTCCAGCCTGCAAGAATCAGCCAGGCTAGCAGAGCGGCAAACGCACCTGCAGAAACAACCTGGCCTGGTCCCCGGCGGTCAGCTAGACGTCCAGCTATGGGAGCAGCAAGCACTCCCACCATCCCAATGATTCCAAAAAGTCCTGCAACATCGGCGCCGAGGTGAAAAGGAGGCTGTTCGAGATGCAGTGCGAGGATCGTCCAGAAGGCACTGAACACGGCAAAGATCAATCCCTGTGTCACGGTGGCGCGACGTAGCCTGGATTCCTCGCGCCAAAGTTGTAGGAGTGAACGAAGCAGCGGACCATATTTCATAGAAGTCGTGGGCCGACTGAGCGGCAATAGCAACGCCATTGCTGCCGCACCAGCCAGAACCAGGGGAATTCCAAGCCAGAACATCGCTCTCCAGCCGTAGTGAGTAGCGATAAAACCGGCAATAATCCGGCTTAAAAGCATGCCGCTCAGCAATCCACTCATAACGCTGCCGATAATTGCACCTCGGCGGTTATCAGAGGCCAGAGATGCGGCAGCTGGTATTATCTGCTGCGTGACAGAGGCAGTAAAGCCAATGCAAAGTGAGGCGCACAGCAGGGCCCAGCCAGTAGATGAAGCAGCGGCAAAAAGCAGTGATAAGGCCAAAACAAGGAACTGCCACACGATGAGCTGGCGACGCTCCATCAGATCTCCCAGGGGTACCAGAAGCAGCAACCCGAGTGCATAACCGAGTTGGGTAGCAGTCGGAATAAGGCTGGGAGCCAATTCACCTGGAAAAGAACGAGTGATAACCCCAAGCATTGGCTGGTTATAGTAGATGTTCGCCACTGCAATTCCACATGCACAGGCCATTGCGAAGACAAGCCCTTTACCTGGCTCAGAGACACTTCCAGTCTGGAATATGCCCTTTTTCGAATAATAGTTTCCTTCTTCCGACATGTAGTTCGATTTACAACGATCAAGTACCTTATTTATTTCCCTCAGTCACAGGTTGCACCATATTACCCGATAATAAAAACCACATCGACTTCTGTCATTTCATACCTAATTTCATGAAGCTAAGAAAATGCTAGGTATGGAGGGTTAATGTAGTTGGGATATAAAACGATAGTAACCTGATAAAAATGATAGTAATCTAATAAAACAATAATAACCTGATAAAAACGATAATAACCTGATAAAAACAATAGTAACCTGATAAGCAAAAATTTAAAAAAATAAAAAACGCACATGAAATTCTTCTAATTACAGGCACAAAGAAATGAAAGTACTTGAAAGAACTTTTATGCCAAATAAGTTAAAGCATCATATGCTTATTGTTTTTTAGGTTTCAATTTCTGTCTGGTTAATTTTTTTGTAAAAGTCGACTATCAACTTTGCAGCTTCGCTTTCCGAGTTCAACTGGAAAATTCGAGTTTGCTTTCCGAAGGGTTTTTCTGTAACAACTCCCGATCCAACCAGAGGTGTGATGACCCGTGATACGCTTGCATGTGACAATCCAGTTTCCTCAGCTATTCCTGAAAGATAAGTTGGTTCGTTTTGTCGTTCAATAAGATTCTTAAGGACTGTCATCTGTGCAGTTTTCCCGAATATTTTTTCTAATTTATCCATTGTTTTTCATCTCAGAGGTGGCTTTTTTCTAATTAAATAATTCTTATTTCCTAATACTAGATGTGATCATCTATTTATTTCTTTTCTTTAATATAAAATGACTGATATTTTTAAGGTGTAAATGAAAGAGATTAGAAGCAGTCATTATACATATAGAGTCCATCCTAAAACCAATGTTTTTTCAAGTTAATTTTTCATGATCAGAAGCTCTATTGAGTCTCCTACCTTCGAAATTCAATGAGGCGATATTGGGTTTTGAGATTAGCTCATACAAATAATAATGGAAACTCTAGAAAGACATGTATTTTTTCTATCTTTTACGTTAAATCCAAGACTGGAAATTATGCAATCCAGGACTGAAAAAGAGATTTCTTTTTTCAGATCCTTTTGAATAAGTCGCAGTTTTAATTTAGAACCTATCAGAAAAGTGTTGTAACCATATATCTACTAAGAGAAGTAAGAGAATAGACAAGCAGGCTAAGACCTAACTATCTCCATATTATTCTATTACTGTTTTCTGATAGCCAATTGATCAGACAGATATCTCTTAGATGTCTCCAAAATCTCAATAGCTTTATTTATATTACGTAGATCATTTAAAATGGTTTCCATGTCCGGATAAATTAATTTATCTACTTCCTCTTTGATATCTAAAATACCTTTTTCATTCTTTGTAAGTCGTTTTCAATCATATGATCACAGATAAAAATCGCCTTTTCCATTGATTTTCCATTGATTCAATATTCTTCCCCTGGTTAATGATACCAACTCCTTGATACCAACTCCTGAGAAAAAACGCATGTCCAGTACATGTCCAGTATTAGTTATATCTACTATATCCGTGATTATATTACTATTATTAGGTATAACAGATCCTTATCACGTATTTTATCCTTCCTCAGGGAACATTTGAAAACCGTAGTTTAAGCGAAGACTTTTGACCTTCAATTTTCCTGATAGGCTCTTATAGTCACGAGGCTAAATAATGCAACTACTCAATGAGGTTCAATGAAGATTTGTTGCAACAATTACAGACGTGACTATAGTTGCCAAATTTCTATTTAATTAACTCATCTGAAAACTTCTCTCTACGCCTGCATGCTCACAAAGTGAGCAGATATCGGGTAGTTACTGGCAATCAATAAGCAAAAATAGAATCGACAATTGCCATAAAAAGCGTGTTTATAGATTACACACTGTTAGCATCATCTATTGAATTTTTGGATTGACTCTAAGTAGAGAGCTCTTTTGTACGGAAATCAGGACCTGTAATTACTGAGTGTTTATGATAGAGTGTATTATGATAGTCACTGCTACAGTATAAAATTTGCTGCAGACCGGGCATATAGATGTTCAATCATACAGTATTCCATAAAATTATTATGTTAAATCGAGGTCAGAAAATATTAAGAGCCTGTCTTAATATTAAATTTGATTTTACAATGAGAACAGGACTTACACATTTGAACTAAAAGATAAATTCCAATAAAAAGACTCAGTTCCAAAATCTAGTGATTTTTTAATTTCTTGATTGAAGACTGAATTTTTTTTAAGAATTCAGTCTTCAATAAAAATTAATATTCGATATGTAAAGCCTTCAATCTATAAGCATAATCACAAGGATTATAATCAATTACAAAATTTAGTGATTTTTAGTTATATGTTCATCACTAGATTTTGGAACTGAGTCAATAAAAATCTATTCCAATAAAAATCTGTTATAAATTATAGAAGCAAAACGAGGAGCAAAACGCTATGGAATGGCCTATAACTTCCGGTAACTACGTAATAGGAGACACAAATTCGAGTGTAGCTGTGGTAACTCTTGCCTCTGATTACAAGGCATGGGGACTTAAGAACTATGCAATCTGTGGAACCTGTTTTACTGCAAATTTTGGGATTGAAAAGATAATAACTAATGTGCTTGCAAACCCAAACATAAACTACCTGGTCGTCTGCGGAAAAGAAAGCGCCCACTGGGCAGGTCAGTCCCTGGTTTCACTTGTCGAAAATGGAGTTTCCACAATGGCAGGCTCAAGAAAAATAATCGGCTCAAAATCCCCTCTGTCCTACCTAAATGAAATTCCTATGACTGCAATTTCCCGTTTTATCAAGGAAATAAAAATCATAGATCTGATCGGAAATAAAGACCCTGCCACTATCCAGAAAGCAATCGATTCCTGCACCGGCCAGAAAAGAAGCGAAGCTCTCATCGTCTCAATGCCTGAAATAGATGGAAACAGCTGGAGAAAATACGAGCATATAGTAAAAAATAATGTGATGTCAAAAATAAAGAAAGGGCGAACAGAGGGTTGCCTTTAATTCTTCAATCTCTTTTTTAAATTCATCTTAAAACTTCTCTCCACGCCCGCATGCTGCGAAGCAGCAGATATCGGGCGGTCACTGACAAAAAGAAGAAAAAGCAGAGAAGCAAAATTTCTGGATATCAAAAACCTGATTAACTTACAATTTTTGGGCTTGAAGATATTAGATATTTTCTTTTTCCTTTAAATGTCCTAAAGATCCCAAGTACAGGTGGGTAATATCGAGACTCTTAAACTGATGCGGATAACATGACATAGTCCAGTTAAGTACAAATAGAAAAATAATTAAAGTTATCGAATATGCTGTACACAATGCCTTTAATTTACAGAACAACACCTTTAGAGGCAAAGAAGTCCATTAAACGTTGGTAGAATATTTTCTTAATATCACGCAGATCCTTTACATTTGAGTAGTTGAAATCATATAGTTGCGTTTTTTCGGAAGGTGTCATTTCTATCTGGGAAAATTGATCAATAAATTTTGATTGCGCTTGCTCAAGCAATAAATCCAAGAATTGAATCTTTTCTGAATATGTTGGTTCCTCAAACTCACAAACCAAGTCGAATCGAGTTTGTAATTCTGGCGGAATGACTTTTTTATATTCAACCTCATTTTGTAGATTGGATGTGAAAACGATTATGTAGCCATCCAAATCATATTCTCGGGCCATTGAGTCAGTAAATTTTCCTTCTTCCAATAATTCAAGAAAAAATAAAAAGACGGGGCGTGTAGCTTTCTCAAATTCGTCGCATAAAACAATTCCGACTTTACTTTTTTTCACTTTATCACTTAGTTCACCATGTTCGCAACCAATATAACCCGCTGGGCTCCCTATCAAACTGTTTAATGCATCTTGACTGCTATAGTTTTGAAAGTTTATTTTTGCTAAAGAGCTATCTTGGAGTAATCCATTGGCGATTAAGCGTGCCACTTCGGTTTTACCATTCCCAGAGGGGCCAAATAAAAAAACTGATAAAACTTTTTGTACTCTCGCTTTATTTAGTGAAATAAAATTCTTGATTTTGTATTCGAATCTATTTTTGAAATACTCATGCCCAATTAAGTTATGGTTAAATTTTTCAATAAATTCATCAATTTCAGATTTGGATAGAGTGGTTAATTTTTTAATATCCTGCGTCTGTTCTTCGGCCAAAGAGAGTCCTTCAAGATCAGGAAATAAGTTCCTGAGCGGTTCTTGTCCCGAGAGATATAACGGGAAATATTTCAAAAGGTTGTCAATTTGTGCAGTTAAAGATATTATTTTTATATTTTGAAATTGATTCAAAAACAATTCGACAGAATAAATAAGATTTTTATTATTATCAATTGCATAGGCAATAGATGTTAAATCTAATAAGGTTAGTTCTGCAGACTGGTTAAACTTCTCGAGTTCCAATTTTAGGCATTCAGATGCACAAGAAAAAGTAGCTATAGGTATATTATGTTCATTGGCATATTCAATGATTTTACTCAAGTCAGTTGAATTATTATATGTATATATTGGTTGGCGAATGTATAGTGGTATAGTTACAGGTTTCTCAAAAGTTTTCAGAATTTCTTTATTTTTATAGAATGATTCATACGATGAAAACAAGTATGGGAAGAAAACCATTGCATCTTCTGCGAGTGATTCTTCGAGTATTATTTTGGTATCTTCTGTCATCTCTCTAAAATTTTTGTAAGCAGGAATACAATCAACTTTATTAATTCTCAACCAATATATTAATATAGAGATATCTATAAAAGAACTAGGCTCATTTTCTAAGAGTTTCTCAGTTTCCACAAAAATGAAGGGATACACTTCATTTTCTTGTTGTATCTGACGCAACTCGCTTATATTTCTGTATGTGTATATCTTAAAGAGGGACGTAATTCAACCTCTCCTTAAATTACTAAGCCAAATGCCGAGTTTATTCCACCAATCCTACATTCGGCAGCAAGCACATCCCAACATTTAAATATTTTTAATTGTTATTTTTTGTAGGTTCAGTTAAAAACCAGTATCATACGGACTATGTATATAGCAGGGTTTGTCTGTTATCTCAATTATTATAAATATATATTAATTATGTCATGGTTAACATTTAGTAATTTTTGATTTAAATGGAATTTCAAAAGTTCTGAAAAAAACGATATCAATAGAAAAATTGAATGGATTTTTATGTCGACCTGCCGAAAGCAGGACCAATGAAACTTCGGAGTTTTTGGTTCCTCTAGTTTGAAAGCAACATCTTGGATAATAGCCAAAGTATCGATAAAATGATATTGCTCTTGTTTGTGCACTGCTCCCCCAGTAGTTGTCACGGGAGAAGTGGAGCTTTTAATAATCTTTGAAACGTCCTCCGCTTTTTGGCGAATACCAATCTCTTGAAGATAGGTAAATGTATTAGATGATATAAATTCTTCTTTGACAAATCCTTTATATACGCCAACAACAGAGACACTACCGATCAGTAAATCATTTATATTGTATTTGTTTTCAAACTCAGTTTGTATTTCAAGAGGGATTTTAATAATGATTTCAGGGATAGCAAAATCGCTTTTACTGTCGGTTACAACTCCTTTAAGTGTGTAGGCATAATCTTGAAGCATGGAGCTAATAAGGTTGTTGATCTCCATGCCTTCAACTCTAACTCCTTTTAGCGCATCCCGCCTTAGAATTAAAAACTGTCGTAAACTTTCTTCATATAGCAATTCAAGTCTAACATTATTTATTTTAACAAGATCCCCTTCGCTTAAATCATCAAATTTTGAAGCATTTGCGCATTGCTCAATTACTCTACGAAGTAGTATTGATTTGGTCGTTTTAACATCTAAGGTCTCGACAACTTTTGAAGAAGAAAACGATGTTTCTTTTGCATCTGCGGATATGGACGCTTTTATTCCATCCAAAAATATTTTTGTTCCTTGTGCAGAAACAGATGATGTAAACCCATATTGCTGCTCAAAAATTTTGCTATGATCCTTTTTCATTTTTGTTAGTATAACATTGTTTATCAACATAGCGATTTCGTAAACTTTGGAAAAATTGAGATAATAGATGTTAAAATCGGTAGATTTCTTCTGATCCAAAAAAATCACCCCCTATTGTTTCTCCTGTCTGCTTTCAGAATATTTCACCTGAATATGCTGAATTCGTTTATTTTCTTCAAGAACATAAGTATCAATATCTTCTAAGCCCTCAAGGCGAATCAATGCAGTTTCATCCCTTAGGTATTTAAGCAATGTATAACAGGAATAAAGGTATCGGTAATAAAACCCAGTCAGCGCAATTGCGTCACCATCTCTTGAATTTTAAACTATTACAAGGTTGTAACTGGGTGTTGATATTACTTTCCTTTTTTCTATTTACTTTTCGCCATAAAAACCTCAAAAAGGTTCTGTAACGTCTTTGTCAGTACTGTGAAATTAACGAGGGATAATAATTTTTTACGGCTGCAGTCGAACCTATAAAATGTTCATCCCTCGTTAACTTCACAGTACCATAAAAGAAAATATTTATAATCAAGCGATCGAAGACTGAAAAAACGCTTGATCCTTATTTCTAAGCTGAAGAGCTTCTACGCTCACTTGCCCGAAGGGCTTCTGAGCGGCTAGACCTTGAATGCAAAGAAAAAACAGAAACATTAGCAATAATAAGACGTGTTGTAGGTTGGCATATCTCAACAACAATCAAAAGAGTCCAAAAAAAATTCAAGATTCTGTTTGCCTAGTTTTCTTTTCGTACATATGGCTGCATGTTAAGGTACATCGGGACAAAATCAGTTTTCTTATTCTTCTCTGCAACCTTAAATTCGAATATTTCATAGAAGCCGGTCGACTCTAATTTGGAATCCACCAGGAGATATCTACAACCTATATTATCACAAATAGATACCACTTGAGCCAGAATAATTTTCATTAAAAAAGTTCCGATCCCACATCTTTCGAACCTGGAATCAACCGCCAGTCTTGCAATTTTAACCGCTGGATATTTTCTATATGGGTAAGATTCTATTCCATCAATTACATTTTTGGTTTCAATTGTGTCGGCTGCTAGAGAATAGAATCCGGCCAGAGAGCCATTGCAAAAACATAATCGTGTTCGGTTGACTAAATTATTTTGATCTAACAGGGCATTGGTCTTTAAAAAATCATTTAACTCTTCACTTTCGCAATTAAAAGAAGAAAGATCATCAGCTTCATAGAGAGGCAGTATAATAAGTTCATTGTCGAGATTTGCGTGCTTTAAGTTCTCTGACTTTTCGCTCGTTTTTCTCATATAATTCCCTGCCTTCGGCAATCATAGCTAAGACTAAAGGTGATGCTTTTGGGTTGTCATCATATTCGATGAATCGTTTTGCATCCTCTCCTTCAAGGACTAACCCTAACTCAACTGGTTTTGTCATTAATTTTACCTCATTTCATTATTTAGTAGTCAGCTTTATTTATAACTAACTTACAAAGACTTACTAACTTAATTACAAGCATAGATGCTGCTAACAGTGTGTCATTTATAACACGCTTTTTATGGCAGCTACCGATTCTTCTTTTCTTCTATTTCTGCCAGTGACCACCTGATATCTGCTCACTTCGTGAGCATGCGGGCGTGGAGAGAAGTTTTCAGATAAATTCTAAAAAGGAATTTGGCAACTCCTTCAGAGTCAATAAGGCGTTGTGAGACTCCTATGCCTAAAACTCCTCTTTGAATTAGTGGAATACTCTTAATTCATCTTTTGGAGGGATTGGGCAAAAATATCCACTGTGAAACTATTTTTGCTCCTTAATAACTCTCTTATTCATATATACTAAAACCAAAAGTATTGTAGCATAACCTCCTACTAACATTACAAATGTACTAATTTCAATTTTTAATAAGTTCGCAATTATTAATACAATGATCCATAAGAAATAACCTATCAGATTTCCTTTTATAACTATTATGTCTTCAGTTCTCTTTTTTTCATCAATTACTTTTCTTGAGACTATATAATGCCCTGTGGTTACCATTAGAGCGGCAAGACCAACAGTAACCCAAACAATTATCTGATTAGAAATATTTAACAAAGTACTCGTTTTAAGAATTAAAGCCATTACAATAAAAAAAAGTATGCTTCCAAATATAATTCCTGTATTTTCTTCTGGTTTGCTTTTGCGTATTTTCATCAATATCACTCAGAAATATATCTTTTTATAACTGTTATTTTCCCATAAAAGTACTGTATTTCTGTTATAAAATAACTGGAATTGCGGAAGGAGCATTAAGATTCCCTGGGAAATACAGTAGTTTTTTGGAAAATTACTGCATTTTCTTGCCTGCTCTCTGTTAGCTCCTTATCTGATTTTCTACAGGATTATTCTGCAAGCAGAAGTAATAGCTTATCAGGCAGATCTGGCCTGTCTCTAGTAGATTTTCTTCTACCAGGGCGTTTGCCACACAGACCAGATGCTCGCCTACCTTCTTTTGTGATTGAGAAAAACTGAGGGATTATTTTTGCAACAAAACCAGATTAAATGCCTGAGTTTTATCTGAAGAGTCTGGTAACTATGTGTATATGGAAGAGTTGAATTCTATTATATTTTTAGATCCTTAAACGTTAAATAGAGAGCTGAATAAACGATTTATCATTACCGAGGTTCTCCGTGCCCGGCATTTGAGGAAAAAACCAGGGGGTGTTTTAACGGTTGAAAAGTTAAATAGTAGGTGGTGGGATTATGGTATTAGTGAGTAAGAGATGGATTTTAGATAATGTTCAAATGTTGTACTGCTCCTGTGGAGTACTTGACCTTGAAGATATCAAGGATTTCAAGGAACCTAAAGAGGGTTTTGAAACAAATCTGGGTCATATTGAAAAGCTGGAAGTAGAGAAAGGAGAAAGAAAGGAAACGTTCCATGTCCTTATTCCTGGTGGGTTTGGATGGGCTGAAGCGTTCCCTTTCACTGCGTACCCCGAAGAAACTGACGAATATTAAATATGTAAAGGATATCGGATGTTAAAACCGAATAACTGTGGAAAAAGGAAAGCAAATACTCCAAAAACATATCCGTAATTTTTACAAATTTTTGGTACATAACTTTTTGTGCTAAAACCTATGCATATGTCCAAATATCCCATACAATTTGCCTGGAACTGAGGCACAACGTGCTAAAATGCATATTTTTTATGAAAATCGATTTATAAGGTCATTGAAGGCGTGTCCTGCAAACGCAGTACTTTTCCCTCTAAATTATTCTATAAACTGTCTTGCCTGAAGGTATCCGAGCTGGTAATAATCAGGCAATTCAATTAAAATTAGTGAAAATTCATTATTTCAGAGGATTTCTACAAACCTTATTTATCTTTGTTTGCCATAATAGATAGGTATGGGACTGACAAATGCGGATTATGGAGCTAATATTCCTCCGGATATGGCTTTTTTGTACATTCTCTGCGCTGTGGTTATCATTTTTGTTTTTCTCGGTATTTTGCTTTTAATTGCGCGTAGTAATTCTCGGAATAAAAATAGTTGTTGCATAGAGGGCCATTGTTAACCTACACATTATGATAATTTTTTATCCTTCTAGGTTATCCTTCTAGGTGCAGCCACAGGTCCATTTGTCATTTTTGTTTTCCGGAGTTGCTTGGCAACGTTTTCTGGTAAAATGCTGCTATTCCTTTTTTGTTGTGGAAACTCACCTGTACTTCTTCAAAGAGCCTATCCCAAATTTAGTATATTATTAAAATTATAAATTTACTTTTATGTCATTCCGTGAAATCGATGATGTTCTATGGAAATCCATAGAACCTTATCTTCCTCCACAGAAACCGCATACAGGAAGGCCGCGTGCAAATATGAGGAAGTTAATGAACAGTATTTTGTATGTTGTTATGACAGATTGTACGTGGAAAGACGTTCCCAGGAAATATGGGTCTAAGTCAACGGTTCATAAATTTCATCTATATCTGTGTGAACATAGTACTTATCAGAAGATTTTCAATGAGCTTTTAAACAAAGGTTACGACTTGAAGAAAATAGATCTTTCTCATTGCTTTACTGATATAAAGGATATTCCGGGTAAAAAAAGGGGAATATCGGCTACGATGGACACAAAAAAATAAAAGGAATAAAATTAAGCGTTTTCTTCCACTCTTCTTCTCGCTTTTCGATTTGTCTAACTCACTTTATTTCCACGCTTGAATAGAAACATTGCTTGCATAGAAACATTTATACTGATGCCAACTAACACAACAATTGAACAATTTAACCAAAACTGATTACAAAAACATGACATTTCATAATATCTTTAACACTTTTCACCCAAAGATCCAGGAAGCCATCAAAACTCTTGGCTTTACAAAACCCACAGAACCTCAGGAAAGGTCATTTCCTCACATAATGGATGGAAAGCATACTCTTTTGATAGCTCCTACGGGTTCAGGCAAGACAGAATCAGCCGTGCTGCCTGTTTTTGACAGTATCCTGAAAAAGAAACCGGAAGCCAGAAAGGGAATTTCTGCCCTTTATATAACTCCGTTGAGGGCACTTAACAGGGATATGCTTTCTCGTATTGAAATCCTAGGGCAGTTGCTCGATATTAAAGTCCAGGTTCGACACGGGGATACTCCGCAAAGTGAAAGGCAGCGCCAGTCGAGAAATCCTCCTGATGTACTGATCACTACTCCTGAGACCTTACAAGCAATGTTTACCGGCTCCCGCCTGCGTCAGAACCTTGAAACCGTGACCCATGTTGTGATAGATGAAATCCATGAGCTTGCAGGTTCAAAACGTGGAGCTCAGCTGGCTGTTGGGCTTGAGAGGCTTGTGGAAATTTCAGGAGAGTTCCAGAGAATCGGGCTTTCTGCAACAGTCGGGAACCCCTGGGAAATTGCGAAGTTCCTGGCAGGCAATGGAAGGGATTTCACTGTAATTGAGGTAGCCCTGTTGAAACTGCTTGAGTTTGATGTGGTCAACCCTCAGGTTTCAGAAGGGGGAAAGACACGGGAAAAAGAAGTCCTAGAAATTGAAAAAAAAGTTGGCTGCGAACCCGAATTTGCCTCTCACCTGCTCTGCATCCGGAAAATTGTCGAAGATAGCCAGTCTACTCTTATTTTTGTAAATACACGGCAGAGTGCCGAAGCTCTAGCTGCCGGCTTTCGGAAACTCGGGACATCCATAGGCGTTCATCATGGCTCGCTTTCTTTTGAAGCCCGTGTGGAAGCTGAGGAGGCTTTCAAATCTGGAGCCCTGAAAGGCCTTATCTGCACTTCATCAATGGAGCTTGGAATCGATATAGGAAACGTCGACAGGGTGGTCCAATACGGGTCTCCACGCCAGGTTTCAAGGCTGCTTCAGAGAGTCGGAAGAGCCGGGCATAAGCTGCATTCTATTTCACGAGGCACTATCATTTCTATGGAAGTCGACGATACTGCAGAAAGTATGGCAATTACGAAAGCTGCACTGGAAGGCAGGGTAGAAGAGGTTTCTCCGCATATAAAATCTATGGATGTCGTGGCAAACCAGATCGCAGGCATGGTTATGGATTTCGGGGATGTTGAAATTGATAAGATTCTCAGGATTCTTCAACGGACATACCCATTCCGGGATCTGCAGCTCGAGGAACTTCAAAGGGTTGTGGACCAGATAGGGGATTACAGACTTGTCTGGCGCGAGAAAGGTTCAAATATCGTCAAGAGGCGCAGGAAAAGCCGGGAATATTATTACGAAAACCTCTCCATGATCCCGGATGAAAAGAAGTACGAGATCTATGATATTGTAAGCGGGAAATCAGTCGGCGTGCTGGACGAAGCCTTTGTCGTGAATTTTGCAGAACCAGGCGCCGTTTTCATAACAAAAGGCTATATGTGGCGGGTTGTTGAGATGCCTGACCGCGAGCAGGGAAAGGACAGGATCAAAGTCGAGCCCGTGGAAGGTACGGGTGAGGTTCCGAGCTGGACCGGCGAAGAAATTCCTGTGCCTTTTGAGGTCGCCCAGGATGTAGGAAAGCTAAGGGCGGAAATTGCAGCTTTTATCCGCGCAGAACTTGACGATGAAGCCATTGCCAAACAGCTTCAGGCGAAATATCCGGTAACAAGAAATGCAGTGCTCGAATTAATCCGCCTGGTGCGCGAACACGTAGAAGGAGGCTTCCCACTGCCTGATGCGGATACAATTGTGATCGAAGACGAAGGAGATGCTGTGACCCTGAACGCCTGTTTTGGCCATAACACAAACGGCACTCTTGCGAGAGTCCTGACTTCACTTCTTTCAGCCCGCTTCGGGAGCAGTGTAGCCCAGGAAGTCGACCCTTACAGGATTCGGCTGACCCTTCCGCGCCGGGTAGGCTCTTTCCAGATCCGGGATATGCTTCTCTCTCTTCGCCCTGAGCACGTTGAGCCGATCATAGAAATGACCCTGAAAAATACAACTTTGATGAAATGGAAAATGGTTCACGTTGCCAGAAAATTCGGAGCCCTTTCCCGGGACATTGACTACGACCGGATTAGCATGAAAAAACTGCTGGAAATCTACCAGGGCTCTTCAATGTACGACGAGGTTATCCGGGAAATCTTCCACGACCTGCTTGACGTCCCGAAGACAAAAGAAGTCCTTACAAAACTTGCAGCCGGCGAGATTTCAGTTGAAGTTTCCCTGCCAACCCCGATTGGTTCAGCCGGTTTTGCCATGAAAAAAGACCTGGTCGCACCGGAGAAAGCCGACCGTTCAATCGTGCTTGCACTTAAGGAACGTATTATGAACGACAGAATTGTTCTATTTTGTACGAACTGCAAGAAATGGACTTCCCGCAGGCAGGTCAAGAACGTCCCTGAAGAAATCGTCTGCCCGGTCTGCGAATCCAGGATGATTGCAGCCCTCAAACCCTGGGAAGAAGAGGAAATCAACCTTGTCAAAAAGCAGGCAAAAAAGGTCAAGGTTACCCCCGAAGAAAAGAAACGGATACAGAGAGTTTACAGAAACGCAAGTATAGTACGTTCGCAGGGAAAAAAGGCGGTTATTGCGCTTGCGAGCAGGGGGATTGGGCCTGACACGGCGTCAAGGGTTATTGAAAAAATGAGGGTGGATGAAGAGGCATTTTACAGGGATATTCTGGTTGCAGAGAGGAATTATGTGAAGACGAAGAAGTTCTGGGAATGAGAAATAGGATGTAATTTATGCTGGTGCACGATTGAATGTAAAAATATGAGTACTGAAATAAATGCATGTTAAATAGCAGTAGATAATAGCACTTATATAATCACACCTAAATATTATGTAGCAAAGACATCTGACATAATCTCTTTATTATGTATACCATTTTTCGCCCTCCGTCTACAATACTCAGATGTCTTTATTCCCCAATTCAATTTTTTTTTGTTTATTTATGATTTGAATCCGTTTGCTACTCTAAAACTCCAAATAATTGTAGCCTTCAAACCCTGGGAAGGAGAGGAAATCAAGCTTGTCAAAAAGTAGGCAAAATAGGTCAAAGTTGTCCCTGAAGAAAAGAAACGGATACAGAGAGTTTATAGAAACGTAAGAGTATAGTAAGCTTGCAGGGAAAAAAGCGGTTATTGCGCTTGTCAGGTGGGGAATTGGGCTTGAGGTGGCATCAAGAGTGATTGAAAAAATGAGAGTGGATGAAGAGGCGTTTTACAGAGATATTTGATTGCGGAGAGGAATTATGTGAAGGTGAATAAGTTTTGAGAATGAAAAATTGTTAACTAAAAACAGATATTCTTATAAAAATCGTTTGTTATAAACATAGACTGCTTTTTCTGCCAACTGTACATATTAAGGGTGTATTCTCAAAACGATTCCACATTCAAGTGTTTCTACTTCAAACTCAATTTTCTCGAAGACTTTAAGAATTACTGATATATCTAATTCTTTCAAACGTTTTTCCGTCTCTTCTTCTTTTATTTTTCCTTTAGCTATTTCCTCTTTAATCACTGTATCCTTATCAAAGTCTTCAGTAATTGTAACTTTTAAGCTTTCTAACTCTTTCAGCACTCCCATATGGTTTTTATCGAGAATGATTATATGGCTTTTTGGGACTCTACTATTGTAATATGTTTCAATTTTTTCATTTACGTTTAACCTATATTCACCAATTATTGCTTCTACACTTCTCGAAATAGCTGGTGGTGCTATTATCATATTTGGGTTGAATCCTCTTGCCTTCAATTTTTCTCTTGAGATATTTATATTTTCTAACGATAGTGAATTAAATTCCATCTTATTTTCTGGGATATCTAGTTTTTCAAAAATCTCTTTAACAACATAGTTTGATTCTTTTATTCCCATTAGACAGCCGATATCAGTACTAATTGTAGAGAAGTCATATACATTACTCTGGTCCACAGAATTATCCACTAAGAATATTTTTTCAAGATAGGTAGTTATTTCAATATTTTTTGGTTCCTTTAAACTTTTGATATGCTCAACTTTTACATAATTCCTAACCTCTGAATTCTGTTTTGTTTGAGTTGAGATTTCTAATTTTACTTTTTTAATTTTTTCTTCTGATAACTTAGTGTCTTTTATTTTTTGAACCAAAATTTCTTTTCGCTTTTCAGATGATTTTTTTATAGTTTCAAAAATCTCTTTGAAATAATAAGTTGATCTATTCTCAAAAAAAGGGTCCCAAATATGAGAGTTCTCAGATAGCTTTTTTACTTGTGCCTCAAAAATTTTTAGTTGATAATCATTAAACCGTTCTATTGGTTTTATTTCTGTAAGTCTTCCATTTTTCTTGAATACAAAAGCTTTCATTAAAATATAAAATCTATCATTATAGCTACTATCAAGTATGTGAGCTCTATAGTCTTCAAATTCTTCAGTCCACACCTCTATTTTAAAAAGGTTTGCTCTTTCTATCTCATTGAAGAAATCTTCTAAAATTTCTTTTTCAAAAAAATTTGTTAAAAGGCTGAACAATTGTTTTGAAAATTCTACTTCATACTTACTTTTTTCTAAGTTTATCATTAAGTACGTGCCTATTGCATAAAGACTTTGAACTAATGAGAATTTTAATTCCTTTTCAAGTTTGCTCCTTTTTTCAAATTGGAGATTAAAACCCGGATTTTCAATACTACTTAAACATAAATATTCAATATGGATATTTATATCTGAAAATTTGGCAAGACAAGTCCTGCTTGAGGGCGAAGATCTATCAATTAAAAGTTTTAATAAATTTTCGTAATGCTCAATTATTAAATCTAGTATTTTTTTCAGTTGATTTAAGTTTTCGATATCATTTTCTGCTCTTATATCAACTGCAATTTTAATTTCTAAATTATCAGACCAGTAGAGAACATTGTCAATTAATCTTTCATTAAATCTATATGCAGTGTTATAAAAAAAGTTTGTTACATCTCGAAATATCTCTATCTCTTTCAGTTTTATTGCTTCAGAACCGATTTCGTAGTTTACATAAAGTACTGATATTGCAGTTTGTAAATTCGATTTTTCAACACAAGTTTCGATTATATTATCTAATTTTTCAAAATATTTGTTAACTGCTTCTTTATTTATAAATATTGGAATAGTGTCTGGAAGTAAGATTTTAATTTTATTTCTTAAGTATATCTGCTTTATGATAATATCACTTAATTTTCTTAACGCTTTTTCTGCAACAGCCTTTTCCGAATTTTGTATCATATTGATGATAAGTAATGAACTTATCGATAAATATTCATAATTTCCAATAATATCGGAAGTTTCATTTTTTATTTGGTACGAATCTCTAACTAAATTTTCAACTTTATTTCGTATTTTATTGTCTGAGCATTCTATAAATCCTAATTCTGAAAAGTGCCTAATTTGTAAATCATTTGGAATAGTTAAAATAAGTTTACTCTCTACAGATGTGAGGTTAAGTAATTTTGAACAGCTTTTTAATTTAGAAATGTTGATTTCTTGAATTAAACCATGTCTTTGCGGCTTAATCGCATACATAGTCTTTTCAAAATTAGATCTATTTACGTCAATGTGTTGATCAATTTCTATGTTATTAAAATCTCTTATTTTTTTTGTAATAAAACTGTATTTTATTAGGAAAGTCTGAAAATAATCTAAACTAATGTTATTTGCCTTTTCTAATTTTTCAAAAGATAATTGGACCAAATTTTCTGGCATCAGAGAAGATATTACTTGATAAAAAAACGTAATCAATACGTACACACATATGATTATCAAAACGAATGTTGTGATCAACGATGACGTTTCAGTGTATGGCATTGCATTGTTATATTTATTTGAGTCAATTATGTCCGTTATTCTACATAACTCAAAAAGAGAATAAAAAATAGTAACTAAAAAAGTACTCATAACACTAACAGCTGGATTGTCTTTAAATATTAATTTTATTGTTTTTATTGAATATTTGTCCATGCTTACTTGGAGGTAAATTAATAATATTGACATCGGTATAGCAAACAAAGCAGCTAGACTTTGGGCCACTGCACTATAAAAATATCTGGCGGTGTTGTTGTCAGGTGGTTGATAAATTGTAAATCTTGGATAGAGTATTTTTGTCCAGTCTATAATTAATGGTAAAATATGTTTGCATATTGCAATTAGTATAATCACTCCAGCTGAGAAAACGGTGAATTTGAGTATCAAATTTGTATCGATATAATAAAGAAGTCGATCACGAAAATGAAGAGATAAGTTGTATTCTTGATTAAATTCTTTCTTGCATCTATATATAAAAATTTGTTTTTCAAGGCGATCTTGGACAGAGATAATAATTTCCCATAAGTTGAAATGGTGAAAAAGTATGGTCATAATTAAAAGAACTGCGATTGTAGCTAGAGTTGTATACGAGAAAAACTCACTTTGAGGCATTTGATACCTATCCACATTTTTTGTATTGATTTATATGAACATTATGAAGATTGGAGAATGAAGACTTGCGTAGATGGGAGTATTTCTATATCTGTAGCATAAAATTCTACAAATTATTCTGATTAGTTGATATTTCTCAAAATTTTCATTTTGTTTTCGTTCTTACATTATTCATACATTTAATTATATCTGTTCTGAAAATCTTTTCTATTTAAATTAGTAAATAATTTCTTTGTAATGTGAATGTGAATACTTTATTCACGCTGAAATCCTTTATAATTAAATATTTCAGATATTTCAAAGCTTTTAATATTTTTAAAAATTTTACTGAGCTCTCTTTGATTTCTTATGGATTGAAAAAACATACAAACATTACGCAAGTGTCTGTAACTAAAACTCTCGATTCTCTTTAATGTATTTTAGATTCAATAATCTTCAAATCGGCGGCGCAATGGAAATATTTTGATGGGGCTGGGCCGGAAATATAATAAAAAAATTATACACTCTCGTTCTATTGATTTATCTGTTGTTTAAAGATGAGTCGACAGATTCGGCTGCTAAATATCTTCTTTCGCTTATTCTGGAAAAACCGCGTTCAGTATGGAAAATGAACCTTTTAAAGTACTTGCTCTCTATTAAAGATTAATATGCTCACGCTTATATATTTATAGGTATCTGTTTTATTGCAATAAGCTGTTTGTCTGATTGCAGTGAACTAAAAAATCAACAGAATTAGATAATTAGTTGTTAAAGTTCAATTTAAATTCTAGCTTTTATTCTACTTAATGCTGTACCTCAAGAAAATAAGTCCTTAATAAATTTCAGGAAACTCAAGGAATCAGGATTTCACAAAATTGGGTTGAGAGTACATGAAATGGGGGGGCAAACTATACTTAGCTTTTGTAGCTCTCCTTTCATTTTTAATTCTCTTTTTATATTATTTTATGATTCCTTCCCCTATTAATTCCCATACTGAATATGCATATGTACCTAATGAGGAAAGTGACAATCTTTCTGTAATTAATACAACTACAAACGAAATTGAATACAGTATAGGTATAGGAGAAGATCCTCAGGGAGTTGCAGTCAACAAGAAAGGAACGAGGGTATATGTGACGAATAGTAACCTCAATACTGTCTCTGTAGTTGATACAGCAACCAACGATATTATAGCCAAGGTGGCTGTTGGCTCTAATCCTATAGGTGTTGCAGTCAGCGGTGATGGAAAAAAGGTATATGTAGCGAATTTTTACAGCAACAATGTCTCTATAATTGATACAACCATAAACAAAGCCAAATACCATTTGGGTGTAGGAACCAATCCTGTGGGAGTAGCAGTTAATAATAATGGAACAAGGGTATATGTGGCAAACGAAGGCAGTGGTACTGTGTCAGTGATTGATACAGATGCTCGCAGTGTTCTAAAACATGTGAATGTAAGACCCAATCCTTATGGAGTTACAGTCACACCGAATGAAAAAAAGATATATGTAACTCACGCTAATAGCGATAAGGTCTCTGTAATTGACGCAGCAACAGACAATGTCACAGTAATTAGCATAAGTAATGCGACAGAAAGTTTAGATTTATCTCCTTCTGGAGTTGCAGTTAGTCCTGACGGAACCAAAGTATATGTGGCAAACCATAAAAGGACTATTAAAGGAACTTCTGACACTCCTAGTGGCACTGTCTCTGTAATTGACACAGCAACAGACAATGTAATAGCCAATGTGACTGTAGACAAATGCCCTTGTGGAATTTCAGTCAACAAAGATGGAACAAAGGTATATGTGGCAAACAGTAAGAGCAATACTATCTCAGTAATTGACACAACAAATAAAACTGAGATAGCTAATGTGCCTGTAGGAAGTATGCCTTCTGCTTTAGGTCAGTTTATAGGTTCTCCCCCAAAAGTCCCTAAGCATAGCGTCATCCGGGAATTTATCAGTAGTATTGTTGAATTAGTATATGGAATATATAACGGAATAAATGAACGTATTAATGGTGTTCAAGGATTAATTTTTGGAATCCTTTTATATTTTTCTAAGAAAATATTCTCAATCTTTGATAAAATATTATCAGACTCCATATCACCCAGCATAACTGAGAAATTAGAACCCAGAGTGAGGAAGATATTAACTCCGCTTTTAAATAAAATATTTAAAAAGAAATAGTTATTCTCTTTATGTTCCCTGTAACTTTTTGTACCCTAAGCTTTCTAATTAGATGTTTTGGGCTATATTTCATATCAGCATACCTTTAAATGATCACAAAGAAAATATACTGACACGGAGAATGCTGCCCGGCACAAAGACTTGTTCAAAAAAATCTCTTACTTCCTTGAAAAAGAAGGAACAACGAAAGTAGCTATTTTTGGCTCTTATGCTCGGGGAGAAGAAAAGCTGGAAAGCGATATCGACATTCTTGCAGAGTTTTCTGAAATAAAAGGTCTGCTAACCCTTACACGAATTGAAAGGGAACTATCAGAGTTACTTGGAGTAAAGGTCGATTTGCTTACCGAAGAATCAATAAGTTCATACCTCATTGACGGAATTAAAAAGGAAGCAAAAGTGATTTCGTATGAAAAAGAATGACTCTGTTTACCTCAGTCATATTCTCAATTCTATTTTTATCGAGCCTATCCCAAAAGTCACCTTTATTCTTAATCGTTGGGAATTTTCAGAATTGTTTTCATGATCATGAGCTTGATTGATTGCTCGAAATACAAAGTCCAAAAAGCAAATTTTGAGTTTTGGGATAAGCTCATCCTATAGATCCAGCTACACCAGAAAATCACTGAGGTCGATTTCTTCACCCATTCTCAACTGATTTCGGAGATGAGTAAGTTTGCGGTCTATTTTTTCGAGGCTTTTCAGGTATTTTTTCTCGTCCGGTGTGGTTTTTATAAGTTTTGAAATCCCGCCATTTTGAATGACCAGTCGCTGGTCTGCCGATAGAGCCAGAAGAGGGTCATGAGTACTGATTAAAACAATCTTGTTATTACTTACCAGAAGTTCCAGAGATCTAACCTTGTCGACGCCTGCATTCTCAATCTCATCAATCAGGACAACAGATGCCGGGCTGAGAAGTGCGGTATCTGCAATCATCAGAGCGCGTGATTGTCCCCCTGAGAGCTCCGTAACAGGAGTTTCCCTGCTGAAAGGCTCTCCTGCCAGGATGTTTGCAGTATCATATATTTTCTGAACGATACGGGACACCTCGTCAACCATACGGCTCTCCGCATGCATGGTCAGAAACTCCTCGGCACTGAGGTCCATAACAAAATTCATGTTCTGTGAAAGCTGCGCTATAAAACGCCCCTCAGTTGAGAAACGCTCCTCATCACCTGGAGCCTGGCCGTTGACCAGTATTTTTCGGCCTGTAGGAGTATCCTCCTGAGCCAGAGATTCAATATCAGCCAGAAGACGTGACTTGCCTGATCCTGTCAGACCGACTATTGCTGTAACCTCACCCTTTTTTAGATTTACCGAAAAGGCCTCTTTTTCACCATTCTTATTACGTCCCGGGAGCACAGTAAGGGATTCGACTGTGGATCCGCTTCCCTGTTGAAGAGCCCTTGCCTGCTCAATAAATAGAAAGAAACCATCAATGAAGGTAAGAGAGCTGCTTCCCATCTCAATAAAATAATCTTCACCAGGTATCGAACCCAGCTCTTCCAGTTTTATGTTCCCGAACTGCACAGGGTCAATTGCAAATGCAGAGAAATAATCCTCTATCCAGGGCACCATTTCCCTGAGTTCATTTATCGTCATATGAAGCAAATCTGTCCGCAATCTATTCTTCTCCCTGAAATTTATTCTTCTTCCTGAAATTTATTCTTCTCCCTGAATTTATTCTTCTCCTCTGAAATTTACCAGCTTTGAAACTCCAATCTGCTTGTCATCCCCGATTTTTCTCTCTCCAAGACAGTATGAACATAGAGCTGCGGGCATGGTAAATCGAAGTGTAGCCCCCTGAAGGGTTTCAATTGTAGAGGTTTTTTCTACAAGTTTTGCAAGATAGAAACTACCCTGCCCTGTAACGCCATTAATCTGAACTATCATTCCCCTGGGGTTAACCTGTCTGACCCTGTATGCAAAGACCTCACGCTCTGCCTGGGAGACAATATCCCCTTTAGTAATAACAACAATGTCTGCAAGTTTTAACATGGGGCCGATTTTTTTAGGTGTGTTGACACCACTCAGGTTATCAATAACACAGATTGCCAGAACATCCTTAATATGGGGAGAACAACGGTTGCAAAGACCTGCACTCTCGGTAATCAGAAAATCAAACTTCTTCTCTTTGGCCCACCTGATGGCTTCTTCAATATTGCTTACAAAAAAGTGGTCAGGACAGAGCCCTCTGGAGAGACCGGTCTTGACCGGAATATTGTGAGCGGAATAGCACTCTTCATCCTGAGCCGAGAGACAGTCAAATTTTACCACACCGATTGTGAAGCCCTTTTGTCTAAGCTCTTCGATGGTCTTGATAATGATACTGGTTTTTCCTGAGGATGGCGGGCCTGCTACCGTAACCAGCCTCACATAATACCTCCTGTTTCATAGAACTGTTTATTGAAAACTCCTTCAAGCTCTTTTTTAAGTGCTCCTATATCATTGTTCATCAGGAAGTCCCAGCCCAGCCAATAGAGTTTGGTTCCTTCAAGATTATTTTCAACTTCAGGATTTGTTGTCGGGAAAAAAGCTCTGACAGAAATTTTCGCAAATTCTTTTCCACAGAAGAAATCCGTGATCTCCTTAACCCGTTCTGCACCACTTTTTTTAACCAGCATCTGCACAGGGCTTACAATAGCACCTTCCGAAGGTATATTGATTGTTATCCTGGATTTGTCTTGAATTTTCTTAGCAAAGAAGTAAGGCATGATATACATAGGTGGTACGTCACTCCTTTTGCTGTCTATCATTTTAACCATCTCGGACGGATGGATTCCTGTATATACTGAAGAAGCAAGCTTTTTAATTCCCTCCATACCGTACAGCCGGTAGAAAGGGAGCAATACCCCATTGCAGAAAAAGCCGTCCTGTCCCCTCATAACAACCCTGTTCCGGTACTCATCTTTTAAGATGTCTTCCCAGGACTCCGGTTTGGGGTTCTCCTTCATGAGTTCATCTATTGTAACCAGAACAAGAAGGTTTGCAGAGATCATGGTAAACTGGCCGCGGGGATCGGCAAAACCAATGGATTCAAAATCACTGTTCATTGGGGATGAATTAAGATTTACAAAATATTCCTTATTGAGAAAATTCTCCTGGAAGGGTTTGTGGTAGAAGCTATTGATATCAGAGCTGATGATTATATCCGGAAGTTCGTCAATCGATGTAACCGAATCGATATAGGCATAATAAGAGAGCTCATGATTGACATTACCTTCGACAAGAGAATGGAGCACATTATTCATTTGTCGGCTGTATTCAGCTGAAAAGTCGTCAAGTGCACGGTTAAAAGGCATCTTCATGCCGCAGGGCAAAAGGGCAAGAAGGGTCAGCTCTTTTTGTCGTTCCGGGGAGTCTGCAAGGGTAAAATCTCCTTTTGCTTCATTGTCCAGAACAGCCTGATTCAGGAGCTCAATAAAAGAGTCTTTATTCACCGATACCATTGAGAGGGCTGTTTTCAATTTTAGTAAAGGGCCAAGCTTTTCAAGAACTTCCTTATTTTCAAATTTCTCCATTCCATGCTGTTTGAATATTTTTAACAGAAAAGGATAGTCACTTAAGATCTGGTATATACTCATTGTTTCATCAATTGCTTTCATATCATTCCACCTGATGTGTTTTTGAGCAGTATCTTATCTTCCTTTATGACATTCATATTAAAATTTTCAGAGAGAATTTTCATTAAGGAAAAAACTTACGTTATCAAATCTTACCAATTCCACATTTACACCAGCCCTTGTTTTTTGTTCTTGTTTTGTGGAATATCAATTATTTCAATAAAGATACAAACATATAAATATTGTCATCTAGGAAGTGATCTTCCTATAAGACCACTAAATTAGCTCATCATTTGCTCCGTTAATGCTTGACTTTCATATACGCTCATTATCGTTTCAAAAGTTCTCTGAATTCCACATCTATGCAGAATTACTGTCAACAAATCTGATGCATTCTCTGCAAATACAGTACTCCAACGCAACTGTGTATATTTAACCATTTTTTTCAGGATGAGCAGTTGAGTTTCTTACACGAGAATATATACGAGAATAGATTCTTCTGCTAATGATCAATGTCAGCATTGCTGTCTACCTTATATTATTATAAAAACGTATATAGAAGATGAAATTTTATGCTTAACCGATGATGTATGAATGGAAATCTTATAATACATCCCCTCTAAATTTGTATAGTCTATGCTGAATTTTTAGGGGTATGTATATGAAAAAATACATCTACTTCACATTATTTATTTTACTAGTTGTACTGATTGTCATTGGTTTCGCCGGATCACAATACGGTGAAAATGCTTCTCAGGCTCAACCAACTTCGCCGCTGAACACCCTCAAGTCAGCCTACCAGGATATTGCATGGGGAACTAACGTCCAGAAGCATTTGAAGATACTTAAAACAGATCTGGACGGTGTATCTAACGCTACAAACAATTCTAATTATACCATGCTCGCAGTGTATGCACAATACATAGTAAATGATACTCAGAGCGCCATTCAGGAAAATGATCAATATACCGTATCTCCCAAACTCCAGGATGCGCAGAAAGAATGGAGGTTGGCTCTTCAGGACTATAACTCTGCAGGTCAGTTTTTGTTGCAGGGAGCAAATGAAGCGAAAAATGGCACTGTAGGAGCTGAAAATTTCCAAAAGGCCGGAACACTTCGCAGTTCCGGTACAGACCACCTTCAGAAAGCGTCTGAATTAGCAGGGATAACATAAAATATTTTATTTAGAGGTCGGGAGAAAGTATAGAAAAACTGCTGCCCTTACGTAGGGCTCTGTTTTCTCCTTCAATGGTCGTCATTTTTAACTTCAGCATACTTTAAATGATTACAAAGAAAATATATTTACATAGAAAATGCTGCCCCGAACAAAGACTTGTTCGAAAATTTCTTATTTCCTTGAAAAAGGCGGAGCAACGAAGATAGCTGTTTTTGGCTCTTATGCAAGAAGAGAAGAAAACCGGAAAACGATACAGATATCATTCAATCGAGTTTTACATAACGTAAAAAGAGAAAAAAGATTTTAGATTGAGAGTTTGGCTCAGACCACCACAACATTAAGTTTGAAAGTCTGTTTCTGGCCTGTTTCTGGCTCCCAGGACCTTTTGTATATTGCGTTTACCTGTTGATTGCCTTTAGCTACACCTTCAATCCTCCATAAACGAAACCCACCGGCACCAATAACAAAATTATTTTCCGAAGATTCAAAGGGGTGGTATTTGTCCGAGAGCTGGTTAAGTCCATTACTCAGCTTGAGTTGCCAGGAATAGCCCGTACTCGGATTTTCTTTAAGCTTCAGAAAAAAAGCGTGTCCTTCTTTAATATATATGGTATTTCCGTTGTCACTTTCGGTTATCATCTTATTTTGACTTTCTATGTCAGGTTTAGCACATACAGCCGCTGGAAGCGTTGCCAGAACCAAGCATACAATCAAAACTGTTATTCCATATATCAATTTTGACACTGTACTACCCTCCACTCACAGCAATATATTTACTGAACTATCTTCAGGTACACATCTTTATTTTTCATCCTTCTAACATTTAATCGAATTTTCAAAATCGGATTTTCAACGTTTAGATTTATTCCGGTATATTATACTGCAATCAATCAAAAGCATGGATAAAATCTGATACTGCGGGTGAATATATAAAATAAATAGAATAAATTCTCCTTATGATAAATAATTATAGAATAGATAGACAATAATTTACTACATTATGATGGAAGATATTTCTTTATAATGTGAAACAATAGATTTTCAGTATACTGATATTAATGTAAGAAGAGGCGGTATTATCCGGTTAAGAAATAAGTTACCTCAAACAAATCCCGAAAGACACTCCGAACTAATTGCAAATAACTGGATACAGCTACGTGAGCCTCAAAATCTTGCGTCTGCTATGCTCGCTGCAGTTCCACTAATGATCCTGAGCGCTCTGCTTTCTTTTAAATCCTTGACATATTTTCGCCTTTCTCTTTAGCAAATTTTGGCATTACTCCCTCGCAAATATCGGTAACTATAGACTTACAAGACTTTGTATACTTTATTGGATTGAGTGTAGTTATTATTTTCATTCACGAACTTCTTCATCTCGTCTTTGTTCCAGATTTTCTAACTTCGGACAAAGCGTTTTTAGGAATTACTTATTTTGGTGGGTTTGCTTATTCGGAAGAAGTACTGTCAAAATCAAGATTTATTCTTATCTTACTGTCACCTTTTGTTGTAATTTCGCTAATACTGCCTGGAATTCTAGGAGTCCTGAATTTATTGAATCCTCTTATAAAATTTATAATATTAGTGAATGCAATGGGTTCCGGTGTGGATATGCTGTCCGTGGTCCTTGTACTGATCCAGGTGCCTGCAGGTGCATATTTAACCTGCAATGGGATGAGAACTTACTGGAAAAGCACAGATTAGAGCACTCTAAATAGTAACTGAAAATGTATGATCTTTTAAGGCAGACAAAAAAGGTAAACAGAAGGTAAAACAAAAAAGGTAGACAGAAGGTAAAACAAAAGGCAGACAGAAGGTAAACAAAAGGTAGACAGAAGGTAAAACAAAAGGCAGACAGAAGGTAAAACAAAAGGCAGACAGAAGGTAAAACAAAAGGTAGACAGAAGGTAAAACAAAAGGTAGACAGAAGGTAAAACAAAAGGTAGACAGAAGGTAAAACAAAAGGTAGACAGAAGGTAAAACAAAAGGCAGACAGAAGGTAAACAAAAGGTAGACAGACAAATTTTTTCCTGCCAGGGTTTATGCACTTAAAGTATGAAATCAAAAATAGTAGACGTTTTTTCTTAAACTTATATCTCAGGCAATTAAAGCTTCAATGTTGGTTTTTCAGTTACTATAATTTTTCCAGGCTCTATAATTTTCCAGGTCGCCTCTAATAAAATTAAGCGAAAAAACAAGCACAGCGACATCATCCACAAGTCCAATTAAAGGAAAAACGTCTGGAATGATGTCAACTGGACTTATTAAGTACAGAAAAGCGAATATTAGCAATAATGCGGTTTTCTTTGGAAGCGGGTATCTCCCTTTAAAAGAATCTAATAACATAGAAAACAATAATCCTAAATAATACCAGATATTCCTGAAATCCGTTGAACGATAACGATAGTCTCTTACTTCTTCAGGAAAACCCAGGTTAGTGTCAGAAGCTTTTTCTGGGCTAATGTTAAAGTGTTCAAAATTTGCTTCAATCGGTTTCGTTCTGAGATTGTTGATTTTATCCATAATAATCCCCCAATCTTATATTACTTCAATTGTATTTTAGTTATTACAGTTCTTAATTATCAAGTTCTTCAATTTCCACATAAACCGTTCCGTGGTTGAGTGGTTTGGCGTGCACATGATAAATCCCGCTTTCTTTCACAGTAAATTCAGGGTTTTCAGGAAGATAGCTCTTTCTTGGATGGGTCAATACAAACGTGTTTTGAAGTACAATGTACGAATCTTTACTTATTGTCACATTTACTTTCTTGGGACCATTGGGGTTATCAATCCAGAATTTATAGGTTGCACCTTCTGTGAGGTTAACTTGAAAATCAGATTCTTGAGATACCGATTCTAAGAGGACACGATTTCCGCCTTCCTGAAATGAGGTTATTATATATAAAAAAGCAATGAGTATATAAAGCGGAATAAGACTCCTGGATTTTTTGGGTTGTTCTGGCATTTATCTCCCCCACTCGGCAGTTCAGATGCTCAGATCTTTTGAATCAATTCCTTTCACTGAGATTTCTTCTTAATGTATTTCTTTCTCTTACTGAGGAAGAAACCATAATTTCACAGGCAGGTCGGTAGAGGCCAAAGGACTATATCACCTCTACCTCCAGTATAGGATATTGAAGAAATTCTTCAAACTTCCATGCTTGCCAGCAATGCTTATGGATAAGTGTAGATTCAGGCTTTAATTTGGATTCTCTGCAACGCGCAGTACAATCTTTCCGCGAGTATGTCCGCTTTCGCTCATCTCATGCGCTTTTTGTGCATCGGCTAAAGGAAGCACGGTCGTTACAATAGGCTTGATTTTCCTTTCGTCTATTATAGCTGCTATTTGAGCGAGTTCTTTTCCGTCAGCTTGGGTCATGAGCCTTTCTGCCCGAACTCCATGTTTTTGTGGTGTGCCTTCAGGAATGCTGGCTACAGTTGTCACTAGGAATCCTCCGGGTTTTAACACGCCCCAGGATCTCTCTAACGTATCTCCCCCAATCGTATCAAGTACTACGTCAAGATTACTCACAATCTCCTCAAACTGCTGGTTCCTATAGTCAATTACTTCATCGCAACCTATGCCTTTCAGGAACTCGGCATTTTTACTCGACGCAGTGCCGATAACGTATGCACCCTTCCATTTGGCGAACTGGACTGCAAAGCTTCCGACCCCGCCTGCAGCTCCGTGAATAAGCACGGTCTGTCCGCGCTCAAGGCCTGCAATATCGAAAAGTGACTGCCAGGCAGCCAGGCCAGCAGTAGGAATAGCAGCACTTTCAATAAATCCGATACTTTTGGGCTTTTGAGCTATCTGTGTAGAATTGACAACCGTATATTCAGCATATCCTCCTTGCCCTACAGATGCTTTACCAAAAACTTCGTCTTCAGGCTGGAAGGAATCAACACCTTGCCCTATCGCATCCACAACACCTGCAACATCCGATCCCACAGTCATTGGTAATGGTATTTCCATATAGCCACTACGTATCTTCCAATCTATTGGATTGACTCCAGCTGCAATAACTCTGACTCTAACCTCACCTGGACCTGGCTGGGACTCAGGAATATCCTCATATCTCAGAACGTCGGGCCCCCCAAACTCATGAATTCTTATCGCTTTCAAATTTTCACCTCAAAAAGCTTCTTTAACGAGTTATATCCCTTTATTTTAGTTAAGTAAGTAACGAGTTATATCCCTTTATTTTAGTTAAGTAAGTTTTGTTTCAATGTCCCTATTTTTTCAATATTCCCGATTTTTAATATCCCCTATTTTCCTCCCCTATTTTCCTTCTCTATTTTTCTCCCCTATTTTCCTTCTCTATTTTTCTCCCCTATTTTCCTTCTCTATTTTTCTCCCCTATTTTCCTTCTCTATTTTTCCTAAATATATTGTCGATGCGTGTGCATACTGTTAGAATATTCCTTACAAAAAGCCCGCTAAAATGCGTTATGGAGTCATTGCATTGATTATAATTAAATTTAAATATGATAACAATTCTATAAATTAATTTTTATTAATTTTATTGGAATACTATATTATATTTACACTCGTTTTCTTTAATTTTATCATTGTTATATAATAAATTAAATAACTTTATAATTATTACGCTTCCTGGTTATATTTAAGGATTTAATAATTGTGAGTCAAGTCAAAGACCTCAAGCCCGTAGAGAAAAGTCCATAGAGAGGCTGGTTTCCTACTGTGATCAATGGCAGATTTTAGATTTAGCCGTTTTATTGTCCTGAACTTCTATCTTTTTGAACGCCCTCTTTAACTCCTGGGTTAAATTTTTATAACAGTACAAATTTTCTATATATGTTATCAGTTTCCAAAATTTATACAGTTCCTGCTGAAAAACGCTGTTCTTCTACGTTATAATTACAGCAAGCCTGTCAGGACAATTAACCGGATAAAAATCAGAGTAAAAAAGATTATTTTGAGTGTTTGGTTTCTTTCGTCTTTTTTACGACTGACCTCAAAGTCTGGAGTTATGGGAACTGTGAGCAATTCCATACTACTCAGTCAAATTAACCTGATCGATTAACCAGTCAAACTGATTTAATCGATCTTACCGATCTGATTGATTTAATCTCAATTTCCTCGGTTCTAAAACATCCTGTAATACCTCACATAAATTCTCTATATCCGGCTATTAACTCCAATAGTGCTGTAAAAGCGAAATCTCACAACTTAAAAAATTTTAATAGGGGGAGCATTATGATGTACGTAAAAGGAATCTTGAAAATTATTTTTTTAGTAATTTTCGCACTTCACCTTATGACTGCAGGAAGTGCAGCAGCTAATGTGCTTTCTGTAAGTAACGACACTGGTCGGCCTGCAGATTTCACTACCATCCAGGCTGCTGTAGTTGCTGCAAATCCAGGAGATGAAATAGTTGTCAAACCCGGTATTTATGAGGAGAATATTGTAATTAACAAGAGCATATCTATCATTTCCGAATCTGGAAATTTCTCCGATACTGTAATCCGGGCAGCCGACGTTTCTCAAGATGTGTTCAGTATCTGGGCAAACGGTGTAAGTATTAAAGGTTTTAGCATAAGTGGATCTAACTCAGCAGGCATTCATGTTTTTGAATTTATTGAATGTCACATTGAAAACAATAAATTGTTCAATAACAGCTGCGGTATCGATCTATACATGATGAGCTCAAGCAATACGCTTGAGAATAATGAAATCTCAAACTGTCTAACCGGGATTAGTATTGGCGGCGGCATGTACAACAATTTGAGCAATAATTCAATCTCAAATTGCAGTAATGGAATTTCACTTTTTGACTCCTCCATTAATGTCCTGGAGAATAATAAAATTTCTAAAAATATAGAAGGTATTTATCTTACAGGTGAATCAAACGGTAATAACCTGGCAGGTAACACTGTAACTCTCAATGAGAAATCAGGACTGAATATTTACGGAACTTCAAACAATCTGATTTATAATAACTGTTTCAATAATACAGTAAACGTAGAGTTCGAAGAGGCTTCGGGAACAAATATTTGGAACACGACTAAAACCGAGGGTACTAACATAGCTGGTGGCCCTTACCTCGGAGGCAATCTCTGGGAAAGACCAGATGGGACCATATATCCTGAAAAAGCCAGAGACATTGACCTTGACGGAATTTTTGATTCCCAGTATAATATTGAAGGCACCAATCTCATAGATTATCTTCCTCTTAAAGGATTTGAGCCTGTAGTGATTACTGTAAATAATAGTACAGGGCCGGTTGCGGATTTTACTTCTATCCAGGCGGCAATAGACAATGCACTTCCTGGTGACACAATCCTTATTTTCCCGGGAGTCTATGAAGAAAACGTCGACGTGTACGTAACGAATTTGACCCTTACCTCCCAATCTTCCAGTCATGGGAACACCAGTGGGGACACCATTGTCAAGGCAGCCAGCAGTCTGGACGACGTTTTCTATATTAGTGCGGATGGAGTGACAATTCGCGGGCTGAATATAATCGGACCTGTAGACTACCCCAGTTCAGGCATCCACCTTAATGGAGTTAAGTACTGCAATATCGAAAACAATCAGCTCTCTAACAATTACACAGATTCGACTTTAAACAATATCAATACGAATAGTTCCCTGGTTCTCAGTAACTCAGGTTCGGCTGCAGGATCTGGAATTCGTCTTGACTCTTCCGGCAACAATCTCCTGAACAATAATACAGTCTCAGGGAACGGAATTTCAGTTCTCCTGAGTAATTCTGCGGAAAATACGCTTCTCAATAACTCGGTCTCAGGTAGTAACTACGGTATCTGGGTGGATTCTTCTAGCAATAATACGCTGGAAGGAAATATTCTGTCAAACAATAAAATCGGGGTCTATCTGAAAGTTTCCAGCGGAAATGTACTTAACAACAGTAAGGTGTCAGGTAGCACAAACTCTGGTATCAATCTGTGGGATTCTGTAGGAAATACATTAAGCAATTCCACAGCCTCGGAAAACAGTGTTTCTATCGTTATGAGGAATTCCAGCGCAAATCTGCTCAGTAATAACACGGTGTCAGATAGCAATTATGGTTTATGGCTGTACTCTTCGAGCAACGATAATAAGCTGAACGACAACAGGGCATTAAATAACCAGATCGGTATCTACGTAAAGGCATCCAGTGGAAACGTTCTTACAGGCAATACTGCGTTAGACAGCACCGGGTCCGGAATCAGTGTATGGGATTCGGCCGAAAACACATTAATTAACAATGCAGCCTCGAATAATTATGTCTCTATTTATCTGCAGAATTCCAGCGAAAATGCATTTTCCAACAACGCGGTATCCGACAGCAATTATGGGATGTGGATTGCTTTTTCCAGTAACAATAACCTGAGTGATAATAACGCATCGAACAACAAATTCGGCGTCTATTTGAAGAATTCCAGCGATAACAGGCTGTCAGGTAACCAGGCAAATTCAAACTCCAGACATGGAATCTATCTGGGTTCTTCCATGAATAATATCCTGGACAGTAACAGGGTTACTTCAAACTCGGAATATGGGCTCTTCCTTCTTGATTCGGGAAACAGCTCGATTTATAATAACTATTTCAACAACGTAAACAATATTTACCTGCAAGGTTCTAACGCAGGTACGAGCCTGAATACAACCCTAACACCGGCAAAGAATATTGTTGATGGGTCTTACCTTGGTGGAAATTTCTGGGCTACTCCAAAAGGAGACGGCTTCAGCCAGACCCATGAAGATAAAAACGGTGACGTTATCTGTGATGCAGTTTATACCGTGAATACAGAGGGTATTGATTATCTGCCTCTTGCAGATTCTCGTATCACAATCTAATCTGGAGTGCTGAATAAGAAATCTTCTGAATGTCAGGTATAAGGGCAGCAGGAGATTAGTAGCACGACCGGAAACCGGGGGCTGTACAGTTTCTTTGGAAGGTTAATAGGAAGCTGTACTGCTTCTCAGGAAGGCTAATGTAAGTGGGAAAACATTGTAATTGCTGTAACTAAGTATACGTGTAAATATCTATCCCATTGTGAGGGCGGAAGTTAGGATATATGCAATCACAAGCTGGAGGATCTTCGTATTTAACAGATCCTTGTGTCTTTTTATTTAGATTATTTATATGATTATATTAGGTTGAAAAAGATTAAAAATAAAGATCTTAAATTAAGATCTTTGAATTTTCTTTCGTAGTATATAAAGTTCAATTATAGCTGTAGCAATCACTATCAAACTTTCCAAGATTGATAATGTTGAATCAATATAGGTAAGTGTTGGAAGTTTAATAGCTACTGCCAACGATATCATTAAAGTTTCGTTCATGTCTGTTTATTTTCTAAATAATAACTTTAAAAGTCGTTCAAAACCAGATAAAGTACTACATCACTACTTGAACTAAGTTTAATATACATAAGTTTAAGTAGATGCAATGATTATTGCTAATGTAATAGCAACATAACTTTATCTGATTTATTGTTGCTGTATGAGCCTTTGTTAAATTTTTTCACATAGAACTCGTCGGTATAAACCAGGTCGGAGCGGTTTCTATCGATGAATTCTAATTAAATTGCTTTTTCTAGTTTTGTGTTTTCCTCCATAAGATTTTATCATACTGACTTAATAATTTTTAGTATATATAATTTTTCTTCTGGATGTTGTCTGTAGTTATCGATTAGAAAACCTATTTATATATATATACCATAGTATACTAAATAATAGTTGTAAAGTATAATATTGAGGTAATTTTAGGTTAATATATTTTGAATAAGCAGTTTCATTTTTATTTTTTATATTTATTAAACTAATTTATTAAGTCACCAACTATTTTAAAATTTTTTCATCAATATTTAATCTTTCAAATATAACATACCTCCTGTACTATTGGGTGTCACTTTATTTTATGAAAACTACTTTGTATGTAAGTTATATTGCCGGTATAATTATTGCCTGTACTAATATAGTCACGCCTGTAATTGTTGCAACAAAAACTCATTGTACCTCATGTGAGCAGTTGCATTATTTAGCTTCGTGACTATAGTTAGTTTCTAATTTAAGTACAAGCTATACTATGGATACCATCTCACTTTATAATGGTTTTTCATCTCAAGTTTGAATACAATTACATTTTCTTTTGTATACAAAGGATCTATCTTTGTTTTCATGTCTGATAACAAATTTAAGGGCGTTTGTTTTTGAAAAAATTGTCCATTTTACACTATTTTTTCCATGTTGAGCAATAATTCTAAAAATAACGATAATTGATTATGGAAATTTAAAAAAGTAAAGGTTAGGGCCAAACTTTCATAACTAAGAGCGAAGTTCTTTATTAATAAAAAACATTTAAATTAGTTCATATAACACAGAACGCGTAACTAAAAAGAAAAGTCTGAACTTCAATTACCCTTTTTCCAAAAACTTCTGAAACCACACAATATCAAAGTACTTTCCGAACTTCGTTCCTGCATCTTTAAACCTGCCACATTCTGCAAACCCATGTTTAAGGTGAAAATTCAGACTGACCTGGTTTTTCGAGGAGACGTTTGCAAGGAGGCTTTTCATATTCTTCTTTTTAGCTTCCCGACACAGGAAATCCAGCAGCTTTGTTCCCTGGCCTTTTCTTGTGTATTCTGGCAGGATAAAATATGAAAGTACTCCGGTGTGCTGGAAATTAGGAAAGGGTAAATAAGGCCTGAGGGCTCCGAGACCGATCACTCTATTATCTTCTTCCATTACATAAAAGGGGTAACGCTCACTTTTTTTCGGTTCGCCCTCATCGTGGGAAATCTTGAAAAATTCCGGGCCAACGGGGATTTCGAGGTAGGCTGCAAAGCTATTATCTATATAGTAATTAAAGATTTCAAGCATTTCCTGAGTATCTTGCGGCGTAGCCTCTCTTATTACAAGGGATTTGAGCTTATCTCTTTCCTGCATATGCTATAATCGGAATGTAAATATTTAAGCTCTTTTAGTCAGTTGCAGTACGAATCCTATCAAATCCTCTTTTATCTGGGCTTCTTATTTGTCATGATTTATATTTATAATTTATTATCAGTACGATTATATTTATATACTCATGCTATTGTATAATCCCATGTATTAGTACCCAAATCTACCCTATATTTCAGGTGGACTTTGATGTTTAAATAGGGGTCTAGAAGTCCAAAATTCTTGAGGCGCCATATAATTGGAATGATACCTCTAGAATTTCGTCCTGAAAATAAAAAGCACAAGAGAATATATTTCTCAATGTACTTTTACAGAAGTGAAAAATAGATGTTTGTTAAACAAAACAATATTGTAGAACAGATCTGTGAAATACCGGTTACACTTGGAGATATCTCCGAGAGCATCTTTGGGGGTATAAACACACAAAACGGTCTACTTCACAGGCTTGCCCTTCCTGAAGAGGGCGGTTCGGATTCGTATTATCTTTGCGAAGGTCTCTGCAGGCCGGTATTTATAGAACCTGAAATTATTTATCCATATGTATCAGGGGCCTTTTCCGAAAAATTTGCATTTCACCCTTCACCTTATCGTTTCATGCTGCCTTATGAATTGTCCACAGTGGGAAAAAAGAACGAATACAACGTAATTCCTCCCGAAGAACTCAAGACAAGATTCCCTATGGCTTACGGGAGAATTCTGGAATTTAAAAGAAAGTTCCTCCACGATACCTCTCCCCTTAAATCTGCAGACTACAGTATAAAAGGCAGAAGATTTCTGGAATACTTCAATACTCCCAAGATTATTGCTACTGAAGGCTATCATCTGCAGGCTGCATATGATGCTGAAGGGAACCATGTATTTGAAAACGGATGTGGCATTGTTCTCAAGGATCCAGGCAGGTATGCCTATATTACTGCAGTGCTTAACAGTTCGATTGCCAGACTCTTTCCTTCAGTCTGTAAGTCTAAAATGGCGTATTCGAGCTACACAGCTCCTGCAGTGATAAAACGTTTCCCAATCGTGCTTCCTGACAACAGGCTAACCGAAGATCTCATAGATACTATATCCAGTTACCTTGCGTTCCTGAACAGGGAGAAATATGCAAGGGATTACGGAGTTCCAGACTGGCTTCGGGAACTTACAGCTTTCTATGAGCAGATTTCAAACCTTCTGGTTCTGGATACTTACTTCGTAAACGACCTTGATCCAGGGCTTCTGAATGCCCTTGAAGAAAATATCCATCCCTACGCCGGAGATATGAATTCTGAAGACAGTGATAGTATTCTGAACGCACTGTACTATATAAAGCATCAGATTCTTGAAGCTTCAAATTCTGAAAAATGCAAATTTAATCTGGGCCTTCCTGAAATTCTCAATTTCTCTCAAAACAGTGGAGACTTCTGAAAATCCCTTTTTAATTTTTATCTTCGAAAATGAAGGATACATTTTTCTTTAAACTCTATAATTTTTTTATTTTTCATTATTTTACATTTAGATTTTTATCAATATATTTATATATTTTGACTCCCCATAATTCAGGGAGTAAAAGTGCTTTCAGGGCAAAAAAGTTAGTTTTCCAGTAAAATGGTTGAGACCATGAAAGACACCTTTGCTGCTTTAATGGGTGAATTCCAGGTTCCATGCTGCGGAGTCCTGGAAGCAAATCAAGCAAGTTACTCCCTCCTTAATCTCAAATATTCTTGAAATGATTCGCCCTGAGAGATTTTGGCCTTGATTGAGCAAAATTAAGGTGCTCTATTCTTATAATTGCATTCCGAATTTTTCCAGGATTTTTCGTTTCAGAAAACAGTTTTCTTTCTCATTTTTGTAATTCTTTCTCGTCTTTCTGACTCAATCTCTTGCATCTGCTTTCAAAAGTAGTGTTCTAGTAGTAACAGTTTGTGGGCTTCCTCACTTAATACATAAATTTATATATTTGGGCCTTGTGTAATTATTAGAACATTTTATGTTTTTTAACTTCTTTCGCTTAACTCTCCCTATCCGCCTGACGCTAATTCATAAGAAGGTAATCCTATCAGCCTGCTAATTCCCGCCGCTGCGTTCCCCTATATGGGAGCATTAATTTTTTCAGGAGTTATGTCGACTTTGCTTGCGATCAAAGCCAACAAAGCCTTCAAGTACCGCAGGATGGATTTCTCAAAATATTTCATACTTATTATGCTAAGCATGTCTCTCTGGTCCGTTAATTATGCCTTTGAGGTCGGATTCATGGACATCAAGCTCAAATATCTCTTTGCCCGTCTCGAGTATATTGGGATGGCCTTTGCTCCGGTAGCGTGGTTTTTATTTGCATCGGAATACTCAGGGGTATGTAAGGAATTCATAAGGAAATATCAGAAAGAATTTTTCATAATACCTTTTCTCATAATCCTTCTAATGCTTACAAATAGCTTTCACGGAATGTATTTTTCAGGTTATTACCTTGACATCTCAAGGGGATTTCCTCTTCTTGTGCTCATACACGGTCCTTTTTTCTGGGTATTTTATATATATTCTTTTATTCTAATTTTTCTTGGAATTTTCTTCTTCTTCAATCAGTTTGTCCATCTAACTGCGCCCTATAGGGCTCAGGCAGCAATTGCTCTAACGGCAGCCTGTATTCCAGTTCTGGGGAATATTCTTCATATCGCAGATATAGGTCCTTTTGCATTCCTTGACCCGACTCCTTTTGCATTTACAATTACAGGTCTGATTCTCTTCTGGGGTATCATGCAGCATGAGTTCCTTAACATTATTCCGATTGCTAGAGAAAACGTAATCGAATCCATGAATGACGGATATATCGTAGTAGACCTTTCAGATACCATAGTAGATATCAATAAGGCTGCTCTTGAACTGGCAGGGAAAACAAAAAAGGAGGTTCTCGGGAGAAACTTAAATGAGCTTTTTGGGAATGAGGTACAAATGCCTCAGAGTGAAGCTCATGAGGACAATTTCAACAAAGAAATTTTCTTGAAGAGCGGGCTTGAAACAAAACTTTTTACTCTTAGTGTCAGCACCCTTCTAACAAAAGATGATGAAGAGGGCAAGCTACTAATGATGCATGACACTACTGAAACATATAGATATCAAGAGGCTCTGAAACAGGCTAACAAGAAAATAAATCTCATGAGTAACATTACCAGACATGATATTCTCAACCAGGTGAATGTACTTTCCGGGTACACTGAACTAATTTCCGAAACTCTTCCAGAAAATGTCAAGAATGACCCCCGAATAGTGAAGTATCTGAAGAATCTCAATAAAGGTATTGAAACAATCCACAGCCAGATTGTTTTCACCAAAGACTACCAGGAACTCGGAGTAGTTTCTCCGATCTGGCAATCCGTAAGTAATACAGCAAGAGAAGCATCCTTTCCTTTCTCTGGTCAGAGCTTGAAGTTTTCTATCGAGGAAAGTAGAGTGGAAATCTATGCCGATCCACTGCTGAAAAAAGCCTTTTACAATCTCTTTGACAACGCAGGGTCACATGGAGAGCATGTAACTGAAATCAGTGTTAGTTCACGCAGGGTCGATGACAATCTTGTAATTGAGGTAAAAGATGATGGTATAGGAGTTTCTTCTGAAATGAAAGAGCTGATTTTTCAAAAATCCATCGGGAAAAATACAGGACTTGGGCTTTTCCTTGTTAAAGGTATTCTTTCCATTACAGGCATGGAGATCAAAGAAACCGGGACTGAAGGAACAGGTGCGAGATTTGAAATTACAGTACCTCCAGGTAACTGGCGAGAAAACAATTCTCAATAAACCGCGGGATGTTTAAGTATCTCAATAAAGTCGAAACCCAAATTTTTCACATTATCTTGTACATCACTCAAATTTTCACATTATCTTGTACATCACTCAAATTTTCACACTATCTTGTGCATCACTCAAATTTTCACATTATCTTGTGCATCATCCAAACTTTTTACATCATATTCAACATAAGGGTATTTCTTATATTGTTCTCAACATTATACCCATTATTTCTTCTGCTTTTTTCATTGAAACCGATCTTTACTTCCTACTAATTTTTAGCTTACCATATAATTTTATTTAATCTCTGTGAGTTTTTTCATTCATATATTTTTATATCTTTGTTTCAATACATTGTTTCTCTGAATAGATTCTCTCAAAAGCATATTCTTTAGCCGATAATTACATTCTGGTGATAAAAATGAGTCAATTTACCCTGAGGGAGAGGTTTGAAAAGGCACTCAAAGGAGAGGCTGTAGACATTATTCCTGTCTGTTCCGTAACTCAGACAGGCACTGTAGAACTAATGGAAATGACTGGAGCATACTGGCCCCAGGCAAATTTCAATGCCAATAAGATGGCTGCGCTTGCACTTGCCGGGTATGAGATTGCAGGATTTGAGAATGTGCGCTGTCCTTTCGATATTACTGTACTTGCAGAGACCCTTGGCTGCACAGTAGACGAAGGAAGTATAGATATGCAGCCTTATATAACGGATTTTCCCTGCAAAAACAAGAAAGATGTGAAGAATATAACGGTTCCGGATTCTCTTCTTGAGAGCAGGCGGACCTCAGTAGTCCTGGAAGCAGTTGAAATTCTGAACGAAAAAGTCGGAGAGACGGTGCCTGTTGTTGCAGGGGTTGTTGGCCCTGCTGGACTTGCCTTCATGCTTGCCGGAATAAAAAATTATATTACATGGTTTGTGAAGGATACTGAAGTTGTTGAGGAACTAATAGGAGTTCTTAACGATGCCTGCATAGAATATGCCAATGGCCTGCTTGAAAGAGGCGCACATGCCATAACCCTTATAGATTCCGAAGCCGGACCTGATATTATTTCCCCTAAGATGTTCGAAGAATCGGTCTTTCCACTTTACAGGAAATTTTGCAGGAAAGTAAAAGGCTTGAAAGTCCTTCACATGTGTGGCGACGCCACAGCCGTTCTTGATCCTCTCGGAGATGCAGGTTTTGACGGGATAAGCATTGAAGAAAAAGTAAGTGTAAGCTTCGCAAAAGCGACTACCGGCAATCGGGTACGGCTTATCGGAAATGTTTCTCCGTCCGATACCCTGCTCGCAAAAGGGCCTGAAGCAGTTCTTATTGAGGCTACTGCCTGCCTTGAAGATGGAATTGATATCCTTGCTCCAGGTTGCGGGCTTGCCCCACATACTCCACTTGAGAATATAAAGGCGCTTGTCAGGGCAAGAGATGATTACTTCTTACAGTGAATCTTCGTTGTTTTCATCTAGAGAGTGATCAATAATCGGCTAATCTTAAACAAAAATTCCTGTGACCGGGCAAAATTATGACAGAAAATAATTCAAAAGCAGTTCGGGATCTTATACCTGAAATTCTCAAACTTTCAGGCAGGGAATGTATGATCCGTGAGCTTTCAGACTCCAGTTTTCTTCCTGAGCTTGAAAATAAGCTCGAGGAGGAACTGCAGGAGTATCTCGAAAGCAAAGAGCTTGAAGAGCTTACAGACCTGCTTGAGGTAATTTATAGAATTGCAGAATTGAGAGGCTCTTCAAAAGCAGAACTTGAAACAATAAGACAGCGAAAAAAACACGAAAAGGGCGGATTTGAGAAAAATCTTCTCCTTGTTAATCCGCTTGAAGAAAGCTCTCATCCGGAATTACGCTCTGCTGGTTCTACCGAATCCAGGCGTGTGGTTTTCAAGCCTGAGGATGCGGCAGTAATTGAGAAAAAAGGAGTGAAGATGAGAATCTACACCACTAAGGCCGAGTTCGAAAATGCCGCTGTACTCTATCAGGAAACACAGAAAGGGCACACAGAGGAGTTCCTGCACGAAAAAAGCGATTTTATTTATTATATCCTTGAAGGCAGCGGGGTCTGGATAGTTGAGGACAGAGAATTTGAGGCCCAAGCCGGAGATGTAGTTGTCGTGCCTGCAGGAAAAAGGTTCTGGTTCCGTGGAAATCTCAAGCAGGTCTGCATAACTGCTCCGGCCTGGGAAGAACAGTACGAGCGCCACATAAGAGATCTTGAATTGTAAGGGTGTAAATTCTCAGCGTTACAGTTACATCAAGATAATGCCGCAAGAAGGGGGTCGATGCTGCAGAAAAATATTAAGAGCTGACTTCTCTACGGTTTTGACTTTTTTTCTCTTCGGCCTCAGTTTTTTTATTTCCGGGGCGTCCGGCAAGAGTGCAAAATTGATTGATGAAATTAAAACCTTTCAAGTGCTAACTTATTTTTTGTCTGATCTATTATTTTTTTAATGAATTCATCTTCAAGATCCCCTCTTACAAGGAGGATGAGTTCCACGGTATCCGAGTACTTTTCTTCCTGGATTACTGAGTATTTCTCTATCAGGTTTCTTACTTTCTGACTTTCTGCATACCCCAGGCGTATTCTTAATCTGACCTGCTCGAAAACTTCAATAACTTCTGCTTGTTCAATAGCAGAGAGTGCCGTATCCCGGTATGCTCTTGAAAGTCCTCCAAAACCCAGTTTTATTCCCCCAAAGTACCGGGTCACGACTACAGCCGCATTCTGGATTTCTTTTGATTCGAGTATTTTAAAAACAGGCTTTCCTGAGCTGCCTGCAGGCTCACCGTCGTCATCATATTTGAGAGCAAAAGAGCTTTTTTCTTTTATAAAATAAGCCGAAACATTATGGTTTGCATCGAGGTGCAATTCCTTTATACCTTTTATGAAAGCTTTTGCCTCAGCTTCACTTTCCACAGGCCTGGCATAACCTATGAACAGGGAATTTTTGAATTCCTTCTGAGCCTTACCACAGCATTTAAGTGTTTTGTAATTTTTCAGATTTTATCCTCAGAATGCTTTCAGATCTTGTCCAAACCGGGTGTCAAAAGGTTTGAGCTTCATCAACGGAGGGTTATTACATCCAATTTAAATACTTTTCTCCCACTGAATGGTTATTCTTTTCTAATACTTTACGCATTTATTAGCCTGATAGTATTTATCTCAGGCACATTGAACAAAAATTAGTTAAAACGTGTATAATAATTCAAAAGTTTCTAAATCTATTCTTACTGGTGTATATATCCTAACTGAAGAAACCATTTTGCAACATTGTTCTTTTATCAAATCGAAAAGTTTTAATGTTATTGACTGGTCATGCATAAATATCTCATATGAAAATCATGAAAATCCATAATTTTATATGAGCTGGGTGTAAAAAAGGAAGAGAACTTTAGAGGTATTATTAATGAAAAAAATGTTAAAGATTATGGCAATGCTCCTTGTTATAGGTGCTGTTGTCTTTGTAGCCGGCTGTTCTGATAAGAATGCTGACACAACGGCAGACAATGGATCTCAAGAAGAAATGACTAACCAGGCTCCAGTAGCAGACAATGGAACTCCAAGCGAAAATGTATCTGCAGAAGCTCCAGCCGAGAACGTTACATTTGGAAACGACTCTGCGACTGACAATATGACATATGAAGACAACGCCTCTGCCAATGTTACAGACGATGCCTCTGCCAATATGACAGGTGAAGACAACATGTCTGGCGACAATGGCTCTATAATTGGCAATAATTCTAGTCTTTAATTTGACAGAGTAAAAAAGGAATTATCCAAGTAGCCTTTCTAATAGGCTACTATTTTAGTTTTTTTAAAACGGCTTGATATAAATCGACTCTGATTTTATATCTCTTCACATCGAAAATTTCCCAGAAAATTTTTTCAATACAGTAACCTGCAATTTTTTTACTGCTGCTATCAGAGACTACGTTAACATATATTTAATAATCTTCTCTTATAAAAATAGCTTCGAGTTCACTGAAGTTTATCTGAAGGTCCTTTCGTTTCTTGTTTTATCCTGATTATGGGAGATTTACAGTAAGTCCTCGAAATCTGTAACATCGGGTAAGTCTCTAGAAACACTTTTAACTGGTTGATACTCTGATATCCTATATTCGGCAGGTCTACATTTTATTTTTGATAATTTTTGTTGATAGCGATTTTGAAATGATGATCCCTTATTGTGTGCAGTTGTGAGGTTTACATATGATCCAAACATAATCTCTCAGACTAAATTTTGATGGAAAAATGATTCAGTGTCTATATGTGTCGTAGGAATTGAGTCACACGTTAACCAGTTTTAAATCTAATGTGTATTTATCAACTGTTCAAAAACGATATCATGAAAAATATTCAAATTCCTTATGTCGACCTGCCAAACCTAGGTGATATGCTATATCTTTGCTTGGACCGAACACGTGAAACTCTAAAATGTCTCAGCCTGAAACAAAAAGTAACGACATTCGTAAATAAAGCGTTTTCAAAAATAATGACTTCTTAACAGCAGTTTCTTAACAGCAACTTTACCCTATTTTCATAGTTTTTATGTAATAGTTCCCTTAATTACCTCTATTGTTATTGAGGCCAAAAAATGATAGAAACCCTGAAAGCTTATCTTGACCTTATACGTGCTCATTTTCTTCCTGCATGGCCCCTGGTTTCCTGCTCTGGGCTGGTGCTTGCTTTTGCAAATTATGGCGGCTTTTCCTGGGCTTTGACTATTAAAGTGGCTCTAATGGGACTGCTTGGGTTTGCAGCCGGTTTTATACTTAATGATTATGTGGACAGGAACAAAGATAGACTTGATGTAGAGAACACGCTTACAAGGTACTGGAGGCCTTTTAAAGAGAGACCTATCCCTTCAGGGAAAATTTCTTCAAAAAGCGCCTTTTCGTTGTTTATCCTGCTTGTAGCGGTTATTTTAGCCCTGACCCTTACACTTCCCTATCCAAATTCTTTATACGTGTTTGCAGTTATGATATACTCTTACAGCATTGAGGCTTTTTACCAGGTGAAAAAGAGAAATCAGAGTTATCCGATTGCACAGCTTTTGGGCAGGACGGATTTTACGCTTTTTCCGGCGGCAGGTTATCTATGCTACGGGCAGCCAGACATGACCATGTTACTCTACATGTTTTTTTTCTATCCCTGGACAATGGCTCATCTGGGATTGAATGACTTTATAGACCTGAAAAACGATCGTGCAAGAGGCATGAAGTCAATAGCCGTACTCTACGGTGAAAAAGGAACAGTGTACTGGATTACAGGTTTTACGGTCCTGCATTTCCTTGCAGCTGTTTTCTTTCTCCGGGAGCTTGGAGAGATCGCCCTTTACGGGTTTCTTGCAGGTTTTGTACTCCTTGCAGGGGCAAACCTTTACCTGTGGAAAGAAAAAAATCCGGATGCCGGAATGAAGATACTGCCTGTTTACCACGGGGTTCTGGTAATCTACGCGGTATCTATTATTCTTGACTTTATATATTGACCTGTGCTGTTCTTTCTCAGTCCGGTTCTTTCTGGCCTTCTCTTCAGCTCTTTTCAAACTTTCTTAAATTCTTACTTTTCCTTCTACAAAGCCTCAGAGTATGGCAGCGCAGACTTCCTCCTCCTGCAAGCAGGGCATCCGGGTGAAAAGGAATAATCTCAATACCTTCGTTTTCAAGGGCTTTCCTGGTTTTCTGATCAAACACAGTATCGTAGTGAAAAATAGTTCCGCTCTCTAGAGGAACAAAAGAACAGGCCAGGCGGCTTTGCTCGGAATCCGAAACAGAAATGATTTCCATTCCTTTCTCGCGCATGAAAGCTTTAAAATCGATTTTTTCTCTGGAATCTTCCGTAAACAGGCAGCTTTCCTCAAATGCAGGTAGATAAGCAAGGGCAAGGTCTTCCCTTATCCTGTTGAAGACAGTATCGGGGTGCATGTACCGCCTGGCTTTCGGAACCCGGACGTAAATAACTTCACTGAACTCTTTGAGAATGTTTAAAACAAATTCTCTTATAAATGGGTAAGTGTGTCTTTCCGTATCAGCTACAAAGACTGTTTCTTTTGAGAGCAGGAGGCAACCTTCGAAAAACCCTTTTCCTCCATCGAATTCGCTGAGAATGGGAATTCCCAGATTATTCAGAGCTTCCTTTACAACAACTTCTTCCTTCTCCCTGGCGGGCGGACGCATTCTTGAGAGAATAGCCCCTTTTCCGGAGATAACTGCAGTATCATGCAAGAAAGTTAGATTTGGCATCTTCTTAATTAGACCTGTGTTTTCATCCACATAATCTTCAAGTTCATAGACCCTGACTCCGTTTGATTCCAGCAACTCCTGATAGTTTCTATGCTCTTTAATATACCCGGAAATTTCAGGAACCTTATCGTATAGCCAGTGTTTATAATTCGATTCGTTGAGTAGAGAAAGTTCTTCTCCAGGTGTATGCATCAATACGCTTTTCAGCCTTCCAAATTCCTCACACCCGTAATCAATACCTGATCTTGCTTTTTCGCCCCTATCAAGTCCATTTATCTTGCAACCCATACCCTGAACCTACCTTTTGATCCGTGCCATCCTCATATACGTTTTTTTGCAAGGATTATGACATTTGCCCGGTTTTCACTCAGGAAAGCCTTGAGGATCTCAAATCCACAAATTTCCAGATAAGCTGTAATCTGGTCATATGTATATTTATAAGTAAAACCCATACGAATGACGTCTCCTTCCCTTAAGCCTATGGTTTCTGTCCCGATTTTGAGTTCAGTATCCTTCAGGATATACAGACTCTTCCTGGTTCTGTATAATCCCCCTATCCTTGAGTTTACATGCGCAAGCAAGAGTTCAAAATCAAAATCTTCAGGAGCCATTCCGTACTGAAGCAGGGGATACATATTGAAGAGGGCATTCTCTCTTGACGCATATGTGCCCAGTACGGACCTCCTTGCAGATTGTGCCTCTGTGCCTTCAGTAGGTAGCAGGTTGGCATCGAAGAAAAAAAGATCTCCCTGCTCAAGGTTTTCATGGACAAGCTGAAGAATGAACTCTGGCTCGTAATTGCAAAAGGTATTTCCTAATATGCAGAAAAGAATCGGGAGCCGCCAATTTTCTTTAAAAGCGGCCATATTCTCTATGAAACCAACTATTCCCTTCTTTTCAACAGGCAGGTTATCGACCTTTTCAAGAGCGATATCTACAAATTCACTGTTTATATCGATGGGGTAATAGCGTATCGACACTTTTCCTGAGAAAGGGTTTTCAGCTAGATTCTTTCTTACTAGCGCTTCGAGAAAAATTCTTTCTTTCTCCCCATTTCCCACTCCCATACTCACGAGACTCATGCCTGTCGGAATAAATCTCACGATTGAGTCCAGATTTTTTTCCAGAAGGACTTTAAGCTGCCTGGCTACAGGAAACGTCTTAGCCTCATCAAGTTTCAGCCAGTTTTTTGCTCCTCCAGTGCCCATATATAGAAAGTAATCAGGCAGTTCATGGTTTTTCAGGCATTCACAGAGTCTTCCTTCGATGTCCTCCTTACTGGTAATTACTATCTTTTCCTTATTTTCCGAAACATGTCCAAACTCCACTCTTCCTGTACTGTTCAATTTCTCACCTTCTCCTCAAATTATTCAACAGTACATATCTTTATATATTTCTTTTAATTTATTTATTGCCTGAGTTTTTGCTTTTACCTTTCTGCCATTTACTTGAAACACTGCTGGCACTCCATCCTGAGGGCTTTAAGAGGGTCGATGCCATGTTTTACTCCTACGCTGTAAGCATACCCCCGGCAGCCTATGCACTCTTCATTATGTTCACAGTTTTTGCACCTTCCCTCGAGCATTTTATCGATGTTTCGGACATATGTGAAAAGATCGGAATCATAGATCTTCCGAAGGCTCATTTTATTTATATTATAGGGATATTCCCCGCCAACTCTTAGCGCAGGATGTTCGTCCAGCTTTGTAGGCGCACAGGGCCGGACATTTCCTTCTATATTGATATACAAGCTGTAAAGGTGCTGAAGGCAGCCGCTAGCTGTAATCGGCGTGTAGGGCAGCCAGTCATAACCATAATATTTCCGGTCAATTTCCAGCAGTTTTAATTTATATTCCTTTATCTCTCCAGTTGTGAGTAGCTTATCCTCAAGTTCGTCATTTGCCCTGCCTGTAGGCGTTAGAATTTCCATATTGGGAAAAATATTGTTTTGCCTGCAGAAATGCCAGATCTCCTCAATTTCTTCCAGATTCATTTTGTTACTGACGAAAGAAACTCCCAGACGGAGTTCTCCAGGCCCCGCAGGTTTTGAAAAACCTGCTTTGAGAAGATTTCGAAGCCCCTTTTTGATCTCTTCGGAGGCCCCTTCTATTCCTGCCAGGTAATCCTGAACCTCAGGCTTAAGAGAATCTAACTTTCCCATTACTGAAGCATTGTGTTTGTACAGGAATCCTGCAAGCTCTTCTGTCATCAAAACCGTATTCGAAAAAATCACTGGTATTATTCCCAGGGAATCAATATAGGCTATTAAATCCCTGAAACTCGGGTACAGGGTCGGTTCTCCTCCCCCAATTACGACCACAGACCTGATCCCGAGTTCTTTTGCCTCCTAAATAATACGCTTGAGATTATTAAAATCGGCTATTTTTGCCGAGTCCTCTCCACTCTGTGCATAGCAGTAACGACAGCGGAGATTGCAGGATTTGTTCGTTTCAAGGCGTATGGCTAAAAGCCTGTTTGAGTTCCGTGCCTGATGGGCTTCCTGTGCCCCATACATGTACCCTTTCAGCATCGGAGGAGGTGAAAACAAGCTTGATGTCTCCGGATTCTTCGGTTTTTCCTCCCACATGTTAAAATATATATTTGACGTTACTTATCAAGATACAAGAAACTAAGTGTTTTTTTGAGTCTAATCTTCTACTGATAAAAAGTAATTTGTTGCCAGTAAATATTGTATTCCGGTTACTTCGGTTTTTTTGTAGTCAATTTATACAGTGTAATAAATGCGTGACAAATTCAGGATTATTCTTCTAGTTAAATTTAGTAAGGTTTAATTATCACTCTCACATATCTGTTTTCAATTTTTAGGGGAGAATGACTGACAATGAACAGAAAGGTAACAATTTTTGGAGGGGTTGTATTATTTATTCTTTTTTTGCTTGTGCTGATCTCAATCTATCTGGAAAATAGAAACGAGGAAATGTATAATGACAGTCTTATGAGTAATTATGAATACGATATAATTATAGAAAGCAACAGCACTCTGCAAAATGTAACCTTATATTTGCCTGTCCCTGTTTTTGGAAATGAATCTGAGGTAGGACTGGAAATGGTGAATGGTGATTATTACAATAAGCCTTCAAATTGGAATCTTAGCCTTGAGGATACTGAGCATGGATTGATGTTCAAAATAGAAGCTGCCGAAATTAAACCGGTTTATCATTCCCTTCCTGTAGCTGTACCCGAGCCTGAGCCTGGATCCGAGAATATTGAAGATGAAGTTCAGGAAGAAGAACAGATAGTGGAGTCCAATGAATACTCAGAAGAAACCCCAGTTTTGACATCATTTGATTTCGGGACCAGTGTAAAGGCTGACCATATGATTAATACCAGATTCCCTGTTGGTAATGAGTCCGTGCTCCTGCCTAAACATAATCTTCGAGAATCTGAAGACGGCTCGGAAATTCTTCTACCTGAGCATATCAACCCCGAATATTTTGATTATGAGAGCCTGGTATATGCGCATTATGATGCGTCTCCTGATTCCGAGGTTCAGATTTTTGTTCAGATGGATGGCCGAAACGAATGGTGGATTTACGGCTGGCAATCTAATGGTTACAGTGATAGGATTTCTATCCGACTTTCAGGCCCGCAGGAAGGCTGGGTAAAGGCGGAAGGAAAACTTATTACTGGAGATGGAATTTACAGAGAATAATTTAGAGAATAACTACTGAGAGTAATGTTCTCCTTTTCTACTTTTTGGAAATCCGCTTCCTGTTGCAAAGTTTTTTTGGGTTCTCTTTTCTAAAGATTCTCAAAGTTTTTAGTGGGTTCTCTTTTCTTAAGTTCCTCAAAGTTCTTTTTAGGTTCTCTTTTCTTGAGTTTCTCAAAGTTCTTCTTAGTTTCTCCTTTCTTAAGTTTATTATAGTTCTCAACCATATCTTATTCCGGGATGTTCGAAGAAATTAAGGTTAAAAAAGCTCTGAATCGGATAAATAAATCCAGCAGGATTAATCTACCATTTCATTGGGATTTGAATGTTTACAGGGGCTGTGAACACGGTTGTAATTACTGTTATGCAATGTATTCTCATAGCTATCTGGAAGAAAAGAAGGAGTTTGCTTGTGCAGAACCAGGATTCGGGAGAGAGAGCTGTTCCTCTGTGATGGATAAAAAATGTGCTTTTTTTCAAAAAATTTACGTAAAAACGAATGTTGCAGAAGCTCTTGAAAAGCAGCTTGCAGCACGAAGCTGGAAAAAGGAAGTAATTAATATAGGCGGGGTCTGCGATAGTTATCAGCCTGTAGAAGCAAAGTACAGATTGATGCGCGAGGTTCTGGCGCTGATGATTAAATATCAAAATCCAGTCACTATATCTACAAAATCGGACCTTATCCTCAGAGACTATGACCTTCTTTCAGAACTTGCTGAGCTAACATCTGTAAATATCGCAGTTACGGTTACAACGGTGGATGAAAAATTAAGTGCCCTACTGGAACCCCTGGCTTCTTCACCTGAAAAGCGGTTTTCAGTCCTGCGGGCTTTTAAAAACACATCTGCTATTACTGGAATCCATATGATGCCAATTCTTCCTTTTCTTACCGACAACCCTCAGAATCTCGAGCAAATTATGTCTCTTGCAACCGAATGTGTGGTGGATTACGCTCTGCCTGGAGTTCTTAACCTCAGGGGTGAAACCAGAAAGCATTTCTTCGGTTTCCTTGAACTTAACTTTCCCGAACTTGTGGGTCCTTACCGCAAATTGTATGCAAAAGGAGGGGTTGATATAGCCTATAAGGCTAAACTTTATGGAATGTTCAGCTCTCTTATGGAAAGATACCATTTGTCTGGAGACTACATGAAACCCATGCAGTCAAAACTTTCCCATTCGAAGCAGCTCACGTTAACGGATTTCTCAGAAAATAATTTTTGATTTTTGCGTAAGTACTACAAGTGCAAGTATTACAAGTGTAAGTACTACAGGTGTAAGTACTACAAGTATTAGTCATACCTTCCTATGTTTACCTTGTTTTCATTCTCATCTAGCTCTTTTGATGAATTTGATGGCACGTATCCCGCACCAATACAAGGGGAGTTTGATTTCAGATGATAATCATGCTTATTATGGTTTACAAAGAGAGGATTTACATATATATCAGTGGTTGAACTTGCGTTTTTATAATTTCCACCTGTATTATTGTACAGACAGTTGTTTTCCAGCACAAAGGAATGCGTTTCAGGAAGATAATTAATCACTGCGTATCCTGTCCCGTCAGGGTCTTTTTTGCGCTTCTGGGTATCAATGATTATGTTATTACGGACAATCGTTTTGTATCCTGTACCCTGAGGTGAAAGATCAACTGAATTGTCTGTGTCTTCGGAAGAAGGAGGATACATCTGGACAATGGCTGCATGATATACTCCGTCAAACACATTTCTCTCAATCAGGGTGTCATAAAACCCGCTGGTTACAATCCCCCCTACCCAGTCAATACTGGGATTAGTACCTGTGTTATAGAGGGTATTCATATAAATGTGGACATTCTGCGCTTCTTCCTTGGGATAATCCCCTCCATAACCTATCAGCCAGATTCCAGGGCCATAGGTATTATTAATAGTATTATTGTATACCTCTATGTCATTCATTACACCTGTTGTTTTCTCAATCAGAACTCCAGAGCCGCCTGCGCTCCAGTGGTAAAAGGAATCTATTACGTTATCATGAAACTTTACATGATTTGAGTTCCAGACTCTAAGGCCGCTGTTGGTCCTGCAGGTAATTCTATTGTTCCAGGCCTCTACATTCAGGCAATCAATGGCAAAAAGACCATCATGTCCCAATTTATACACACTGTTATTATAAAACTTGATATTGGAGCCGTTCTCTACTCTTAACCCGTCTCCATGCCCGTCGTGCATATACATATCATGAACATCTATGTTTGTAGCGTCAAGGAATTTGATCATGTTGTAATATCCTTGCCCTCTCTTTTTATCTTCGTTCTTGTCATGATTTCCATTTATTTCAAATCCTTTTATAGTGACTCCATAAATTCCGGCGCTGTTCATCTGTGTTATCATGGGCTTGCCCACTGTCCAGTCTGCGTTGTCTTCGAGTTTTATTACAGCCGTATCGTCTCCTTCTAAAATTGTATTATTTCCAATAAGAATACTGTTAGAGATGACGTATGTATTTGGACCTTTCAAATGAACGGTTGAGAACTGTGGATTTTTTGCAACATATTCAAGAGCTTGATTTATCTCTACCTGGTCATCGGTTCCATCACAGGTAAAGTTTCCACTTCCATCGCTAGCTACGTACACAGTATTATTTGACGACTTAAGGAAAATGTTGGACTCTATTGTATCGAAAATGAATATTCCCAATGCAACTAGGAATGTAAGAATTACAACGTAAAGTCCTATTTTTTTCCAGTTTTGCTTTAAGTACGTCAGATATTTTTCGTCCATTTTATTCCTTACTCTTAATTGTAAATTTCAGTCTTGAAAAATTCATGAGAGTGGGGTTTTGACCGGGTTTGAAAAATAAACTTGAAAACAGTTGCTATTAATGAACTTATTTCTCATCTCCTGCGCAGCTGCAGGAAATATTACCTTTCAGAATTTCTTTCCAATCTCCAATTACATCATGGGTCCAGCAGTCGTCGGCGCCTGCGGCTTCTCGCATGACCAGGGCAAAGATATACGAAAGTTCCTTGACTGTAGCCCCTGCTTCAAGGGCACCTTTAAAATGCTTCAAAACGCAGGGCTTTGACCTGGCTTTGATGGAGAGAGCAAAACAAATGAATTGATAGGTTTTTTCGTCAATCATCCTTTTTTCAGCGTAAAGCTGATCAATTTCGTCCAGTTTCTGGGTAAACTCCGGGAAAAATTCTTCAAGCATTCTCATTTCTATAGCTCCTTTTTATCAATATGGCTTGACTCAAGCTGCTAAGGTAACTTGTACTATGATAATTTTATATTTATGGATTAGTTCAAATCATTTTGAACTAATCGGCAGTGTGTCAATTTTTCTGTAAAATAATAAATCTCAAAGAGTTGTTGGGTAGATAATTCCATATCGGTAGATCAATTTTCTCCATAGTACGCAAAAACTTGACTTCAAATTTACAGCAAATTTGAGACACTGCCAACAAAAATGTTATAATGCACACACAAGTATGTTGACAAAAACAACTTATATATAACCCAGAGGGTAGTTAAATCCATGAATCAGTAAAAAAAAGAATAGCTATACCAAATAATAGTTAAACCAAATGATCGTTAAGCCAAATGATCGTTAAGCCAAATGATCGTTAAGCCAAATGATCGTTAAGCCAAATGATCGTTAAGCCAAATAATAGTTAAGCCAAATAATAGTTAAGCCAAATAATAGTTAAACCAAATAACCGTTAAACAAGATTCAATTCCATTTCATAACATCTTTCGTTCTCACCACAAATATTTTTTGTTTCTTTTATTATTCGAAAGCCCAGTTTTTCATATAATTTTATAGCAGAGGTATTGTTTACATTTACATACAATAATACAGAAGCTATTTTATTTAACTTCATTTCCTGGATACTATCTTTTAATAATTTCTCACCCAAACCCATTCTTCTAAAATTTCTATCAATTGATATTGAACAAACTACTGATTTTTTCTTAAAACCTTGAAAGGTAGGTATTAGTCGTATGTAGTATACTGAGTAACCTACCACTTGATTCTGACTCTTAATAATATAAAAAATTTTCCTAAAATTTTTTGAATATTTTATAAGCTTCTCCTGTCTTTGATTTTCAAACCCTTCTCCTTGAATTCTAAGTACTTCCGGAAGCATAAAATCCTCTATAGGCATAACGTTTTCCTTTTCCGTCTGTTTCCAGTTCCTTATAAGAAAAGCTCCAACGGTATCTCGTATCAGTCTCTTAAAATACATTAAATACACAACTGGTTTAATGCAGATTTTTGAGAGGCTCATTAGATCACTTACTTGGTGAATGATGCTGTTGGTGAAATTATCAAAGACAATTCTAATTGTTCCTGAACATTAAGAGAAACTTATCTTTAATTATATTTCTATTTTTATCTTTCTTTATATAAACAAATTGTATATATTTCATCAATAAATATATAAAGTTTGGATCCCAAGAAAACGTCCTGTATAGAACCGTTACACCATCAATATTCAGCGCTATTCAAATCTACAATATAACTATGGTTGTTTTCAACCCAGAAAGTAATCGAATTATCCGGTTCTATGTCATATTCAAGGAATTTTCCAGATGTGTTGTCATAAACCTTAGTATCTCCTCCAGCGTTTATGTTTACATTTACAAGGGCAATGCCACCGTTTGTGTGTGCATCAAAAAGGACAGAGTTTTCAGTATATTGCAAGTTATCAAAGGATGCGTCGTATGTATTTCGACTTATTTGACTGTACTCGTGAAAAGATACTATGGACATATTGTTTGACTCATAATTCTCTACCCAGTTCTGAAATTTTGAGCGGCTAATTGAGTATTTTATAGCTGGATCCTTATCAAGTTCATGGGTAAAAACCGGGTGTACCATACCTACTCTGGATGCTGTTTCCCACCATTCCCAGGTATCATCTTCCAGACTCCCAATATATTTTTCCGTATGGATTCCCGAGTCTCCATTTCTCCAGAGCATCCCTAAGTTTTCATATGCATAAAGAGCGTGCATAATATTATCTCTGTTTCTCATGGAGCACCAGCTTGTCGGTTTTCGACCGATTTTTTCATACACATATGAATATCCTTCATCCATTATTTTAAAAGCCTGTTCAAGTGGAAAGCTGTTCAATTCTTTTGAGTAATGTACACCTACGTCCCATGAATCATTGATGACCAGACCACGCAAATATTCAAGGTCCTCTTCATCGCGCTGCTCAAGGAGTTCTATATCAAACCATATTGTTCCTCTATTTTTTTTGCTGTTAAGGTAACGTATTCCCTGCTCGGTTGTATTTCTAACATGCGGGCCATCAATTCCGAAAGCCAGTATTCTGTTACTTCCAATTGCAGTTATGAGCTTTCTTTCTGAGGTCTGGCTTATACTGTATATATCTAAATCAAGGTGAGTTCCTTTCCCAAGTACAAAAGAAGTGAACTTAATGTACCCATTTGAAATATCCACATATGGCAATCTTTGCCTATCGGTGTTATAAAATGGGGTCACGATACATTTGCCATCTTTTGCAATAATAGTGTTTGTTTTGTTATATCCATCAAACAGAATCTCAAAATCAGATTTTTCTGCCGCATTCCCGATGGATATGGATTCACATCTGATATCTTCTGAAGAATCTTTAAAATAACTTTCTAATATAATATTATTATTTACTTTTTGGAGAATCAACTTTGAACCCGGGGTATTAAGCTCAACAAAGCTTTGAGGGTCATCCATCTCTAAATCTATTGAGATCTGGTAAGTGCATTTAACCATTGGTATAAGCCTGCAGATGTAAAGTGATCCAATCTGCCTTGGTTGCTCCATATAGTGAATTAGTGGGATAGAAGCGGCTTCACAGAACCGATAAGTTTCTGAAGAGTTAACTAAATCTGCCGTATATCCATTTATTCCGGATTCTAAAACAGTGTCTGCAACCGGAAACAAACTGTACGGGCATGAACAGGAGCCTCTTCTTACTTTATACTGTAGTGCTTTTGAGGTCTTGAAAAAAATCTCTGACTTAAGCATCCCGTAAATTGCAGAATATAATTTGTCATAAATCTTATTACCCTGAAGTTTTGCAATAAAAACATTTTTTGGAACGCTGTTAGATTTGGAGTAGTTTTGTGAAAGTAAGGTAAGAATGCCTTGATCAATATTCTCACGAGTTTTTGGAGTATCTTTACAGGGGAAAGCTTCAGTTCCTCCAATAAATAAACTACCCAGTATAAACGTTATCGTAGAAAACATTTTTAGGTGACTACGGCTGTTCACTAAACCACCATATTAATTTTATATTCTATTTCCCATCCGACTTCAGTTCTTCTAATTGAATGCCCATCTGAACAGCCTTTTAAGTCCGAAACATTATTGTATGATATTTATACTCGTAATACATTGAGCGTACACAAACCATTCTAAAACCATTCTTATTTGCAATTTTTTCAATTATGTAGGGATTGTGTGCAAACCCAAGAATGTCTTTTGGACGATTTTTCAGGCTTGCCGATATTGCATTCCGAAACTCGAAACCTGTTTTGCATAAAATTTTGAAGCCGCCCGCATTTTGTGAGAATAGACCTATTTTCCATAGCGGATATAGGCGGGAGTCCAGTATGTCAAAAAGTACTATTTTGCCATCTATATTCAGATGCTTTGATGCATCAGAGATAAATTTATCAATTTCTTGAAATGTCAAGTACTGAATTACACCGGCTGCGGTTATTCGATCAAAAGAAGAGTCAAGTTTCGTCCAGAGTGTTTCATGGTCAGCAAGAATTAGATCTATGTTTTTATAGTTGTTTTTCTCGATTCTCTTATTTGCTTCTTTTAGCATAGATTCGGAAAAATCCACCCCTACAAGCTGTTCATACTCCGGAGCGTAGTAAGTCAGGAGTTCTGCAGCTCCGCATCCAAAATCAAGAAGTGTTCTACCCCCGTCAAGGTGGAACAGTTTTTCCCTGGCTTCCATAGAAAGAAACTCCTCAGATGAATATCTGTGCCCTCCATGTTTCTTATCTTTGAAAAAATCTTTCCAGACATTTTTTGATTTCGACATGCTTTTCTGACTCCTATATCTTGCTCTTTTCTATACCTCTTTCCAGGCAATCTGTAACTTCCAGATTAGCAGTTTTTTAGCTATTTATTGAGCTGGTTAGTAACTGCAAAAGAGAAATATAAATTTCGATTTTACACATATGCGCATAAATATATAAAAGTTTCTAATTTGACTAAGGCCAGTATCATGAGTTGCCAAGAAAACTAAAGTATTACTTTTACCAATAACAAATTTAAGTATAGTCGCATCTGCTCCTAAAGTGCATACCTCTTAATATTATTTTAAAGACTTTTAATATAATATATAATTTCTGTTTCATATTTATTTGAAATCAATACTCAAAAATTTCAGTTAATTTTAAATTTAAATATACTGTATAGTCTAATTGTCCATTTTATATTAAAGACTGCCTATTTGACTAAAATCAGTAATATATCTGTCCCAAAATAACTACTATCTATAAATTATAAATTTGACATATCTATAAATTATAAATTTGACATATCTATAAATTATAAATTTGACATATCTATAAATTATAAATTTGACATATCTATAAATTATAAATTTGACATATCTATAAATTATAAATTTGACATTACATCTTCACGAAATCAGTGATGTTTTATGGAAATCTATAGAGCATTATCGACTGCCATACGACCAACTACATAAGGCCTTGTGTTCACTTTCCGCAGATGACCTATCAATTTTTATACTTTTTCCTGCTATCGTTTTTTCTGAAAACTGTTCTTGTTACTCAAAAGTGTATTTTTGAAATTTATCCAAATTTACGGCTTTTTGCCTTCATTTAAAGCCTCCAGCAATCATTTCCCTAAGCTTCAGTTGAGATAATAACTGTAAATTTTTGAATATAATTCTCCAAAAACGATAACAAAAAAAATGTTTTGTTTTTTTGAATACATCTGCGGAAAGTTAGCTTGTGCAGACTTACGATAATTAATGAACGGAATCTTGTATGTAGTTATAACAGGTTGTACATGGAAAGATATGCATCCACACTAAAGAAAAGAAGAACAATAAAGGTAGACTGTCTCGATTCCAAAAGGAAAATCACAATAAAAAAGTTCTTTAGCTGGATAAGATTATTCAAAATGCTCTTGCAAAGATACGAAATCAAAGAATCTCATGCCTTATGTTCTAACTTTAGCAGTGATAACTAAGTTAAGTTTTGGGCTGAGCCCATAGTCTAATGAAGATTCTTTTACCACTGCCCTGCAAATGCAAAGTTGATTGGCTGTAAAATAAACTTCGAGGCTTCTTTGCCACTTTCAAGTTATTTTGCGTTTTTTGTAAAGTATTTCCTTCTCCAGTAGAGTGCAACATTGACAAGTCCGATCATTACGGGCACTTCAATCAGAGGGCCTACTACCGCTGCAAATGCTTGCCCGGAATTGATGCCGAAAATCGCTACTGCTACGGCAATTGCAAGTTCAAAGTTGTTACTTGCTGCGGTAAAAGCAAGAGATGTTGTCTGTTCGTAATTAATTCTCATTTGTTTGCAGATAAGGAAAGAGAACCCAAACATAGTTACAAAATATATTAAGAGGGGTATTGCAATCCTTACAACGTCCATTGGCAGCGCAACAATGTATTCACCTTTTAACGAGAACATAACAATAATCGTGAACAATAGAGCATAAAGTGAAATCGGACCTATTGTTGGAATGAGTTTGTTATCATACCATTCGATTCCTTTTGAGGGGCGCAGAAAATAACGGGTTAAAAAGCCAGCAGCAAAAGGAATTCCCAGATAGATCGCAACACTTTGAGCAACTTCTCCCATGGATACATGTATTTCCATACCACTAAGTCCCAGCCATTCAGGCAGTATAGTTATGAAGAAATAAGCAAAGATGGAGTAAAAAACCAGCTGAAAGATTGAATTGAAAGCAACCAGGGCAGCTGCATATTCATTATCTCCGTCTGCCAGGCTGTTCCAGACAATCACCATAGCTATGCATCTGGCCAGACCGATTAGAATAACACCTACCATATATTCAGGATATGCCCTGAGAAATATAATTGCCAGGATAAACATTAAAATCGGGCCAACGATCCAGTTTTGCAGTAAGGATAAACCCAATACCTTATGATTCCTGAATACCGTGCCTAACTCTTCATATTTAACTCGTGCCAGTGGAGGATACATCATAACTATTAACCCAATGGCAATAGGAATTGAAGTGGCACCAATTGTCAAACTCTGTAAAAAATTTGCAAATCCAGGAAAACCGAAGCCTAAAGCTACACCGATAAACATAGCCAGAAATATCCACAGGGTTAAATAACGATTTAGAAATGATAATTTTGATACAACGGATTTTTCCAGAACAAACACTCCCCATTTATTAATAAATCCATTTGTTATAAAAATAATTTTTAATCAATCACAAAATCTACCTTTTTAATCAATCACAAAATCTACCTTTTTAATCAATCACAAAATCTACCTTTTTAATTAATCACAAGATCTACCTTTTAATTAATCACAAGATCTACCGCTTGCTTTGAACTTTTCCAATAGTGCTAAATCGTCTTTACAAACACCTATTTTTTCGATTTCGTCGCTAATTATCATTGAAATAAAGGGAAATCTCAGAAAAATGGCATCATTGAGTCGATAATAGACCCACTGGGATTTTTTTTCAGAGACGATAATTCCTGCCATTTTCAATTTGTTCAGGTGTCTGGAAGCGTTGGATTGCTTAATGCCTAAAACCGCTTCAATATCACATACACATAATTCCCCATTTTTTAAAAGATTCAATATCCTTATCCTGTTTTCATCAGCTAGCGCCTTAAATAGATAAACAATATCCGTGGGCACCACCGCCTATATATGAGTATATGCAATTATACTCATATATTATTTAAAATTCATGTTTCACTACTGATTTTTAATGTTGCTCTGACCGGTCTAAATAGTTACGCATATCTTTATCTGCTTTTATCTTAGATTATACTGTAACGTTTTGTTTGCGTTAGCTGAGACATCAACGCAAATATTCTTGGACGGGGGGAAATAAATAACTCTTAACAATATTTTTCAAAAAATTCTGATTGCAACAGACGGGTCCAAATATAGTCAAATTGCCGTACTTCAAGGAATGGAACTTGCAAAACTTATGGGTGCGAAGGTCTATGCTCTTTATGTGTTTAATAAAAACGCATATGTGCCGCCTGTGCTGGAAACACCGATTCATCTGGGTTCTAACTGGAACGTCATGGAAGAAATGTTACGTCAAGAAGGAGATAATGCTATCCAATATGCTGAGAAGGTTGCAAAGGATAAGAAAATAGATTATGAAGGTGTGGTTGTAGAAGGTGATCCTACTAATGTAATTCTTGAGTTTGCAGAGCAGAAAAAAGTAAATATGATAATAATGGGAACCCTTGGTAAAGGGGGATTAGAACGATTTTTGCTTGGAAGTGTAACAGATAAGGTTGTAAGGCACTCAAAGGTTCCAGTTCTTGTTGTTAAGAAACAAAAGCAGAATTAAGGATATAAAAGGTTCATTATTAGAATGATTGAATATTACCTGTATAAGACTTATACAGGTATTTGCTCTGCAGACAAAAACCTGCGAGATATATACCAAAAGATGTTGATATACCGTTTTTAAGACCCAAAGTCCAGAAAAAGATTGGGTATAAATAACAGCATTTTAAATATCAAACAAAACTGATATGAAAACCCTTATTTAGAAGGCTTAACTTCTTTTATTTATGAGCTATTGCTGTCCTGCTGACCCTGAGAAAAAGAAGGAATGGGAAGATAAAATGCTCCAGGAAATCGATTTTCTGGACAACGACATAAAAAAAGCCAGTGAGATCTTTAGCGCTCTAGGGCATCCTATAAGGCTGAAAATTGCTTATTTTCTTTCACAGCGAGACCACTGCGTTTGCGAATTGATATTTAAATTAAACGAAAGGCAGAACCTTGTTTCCCACCACCTGTCAATCCTTAAAAACTGCGGGATCGTCGAAGCCTACAACAGTTCAAAATGGCATTTTTACAGGTTGAATCCTGAATTTGAAGATATTTTTGATATTATTACGCAGTTACAAAACAAAAAATCCGAATAAATCTAAAAGTAAATATGAATGAACCTGAATGAAAATCAGAACAGGCCTTAATTAAATTTGGAAAGAAAAAAATTTAATAATGAAAATGAATGGGGTTTTAGTCCTTACAGCAGCAACAACAGTCTTCCTCTCATTTATTTGTATTTTCTTCTGTCAATGTATCTTTTGTTTTTCCATTTGAACATGAAATCTACTTTATTTCATTGGCCTGGAAACTGTGTAAGTTAAAAATAGCCTTTACTCCAAATTTACAAACAATATGTCTAATTTCCAATTTCGAAATATATATATATAGTTCCATATATTCAATGATTGTTGATATGATTAATGAAAAAAATATACAGCTTTTCAAAGCTCTAAGTGAAGACACCAGGTATAGAATTATTAAGGCTTTAATCGAATCTGAGAATAAATGCAGAGATAATAAACACGGTAACAGAGGAGAGCTATGCGCCTGTGAGATCCCGGAAATAATCGGGAGGACTCAGTCCAATACCTCAATGCACCTTGCAAAATTACAGGACTGGGGGATAATTAAGGTAAGAAAAGAGGGGAAAAAGAGGTTATATTCTATCCAAAACGACAAAATCAGGAAAATTCTGGAAGTACTTGAGGAATAAAATTTTGTATTATCCTGACTTTGACAGTTAAATAAAAATAAGTGCTCTTTGTTTTGTGTTATTTGATCCAATGTACATCACAAAACAAAGAGCCTTCCCTACAATTCCTAACAAGAATATATGTGTTCCTATCGGACCTATTCTTGCTGTCCAATACTTTTATGAAAAGCTTAATTTCTGTGATATTTTTGGCAAACATAAAAGCAAGGGTCTTGATCTCAATAGTTTACTAATCGGTTTGTTAAGCTACAAGCTTACCGAGAATTTTAGTATCAAAGAAGCTGGCAAATGGTTAAATCAGAAAGAGATTCTGGATATCTTACATCTTGAAAGTTTTCATGAAAGGGTTCTTTACAGAACTCTTGAACTCTTAGGACGTAACAAAGAGGAAATTCTCTCTGACATACTGGACTCTCTATTTTTTGTTTATGATTTTGAAGAGACGAATGCAAATTTAGATTGGACGAGTATAGTCCTTCATGGGACTAAAGCCAACCTTGGCAAATTCGGATATAGCAGAGATCACAGACCTGACAAGTTGCAGATAACAGTTGGAGTTAGTGAGTTAGCTGACCCCATAAACATACCTATTGGAATTACAGTGAATAAAGGAAACGTTCTTGATCTTGAGCACTTTTCTGATACTTTTAACCAGGTTAAAAGTAGGCTTAAAAAAGGCTCTCTTATTGTTTTTGATAAAGGAGCTAATACCAAAGATAATCTCAACCTTATACTGGATGCTAAAATGGACTATCTCACTTCCATGAAGCTGAATAAGAGTGATGATAAAATCATTGAGAACTTTGCTCTGGAAAGAGCAGAACTGATCGATGCCAAAAAAGGTATATATGGGATAAAAATCATCAAGCCAAGTAGTATCAAGTACTTTTATTTCTCTGAATCTCTACAGAAAAAGCAGTTAGAAGCAAAAGCAAGAGCTGTTATGAAGAAATTACAGGAAGCAAAAGAAGTTCAAAAGGCCGTCATAAACAAAAAAAAGCTTCCTAAGAGATTCAGAGTAAATAATGAGTTGATTGAGATTGATTACTCTTTTAGAACTAAGCTCGAAGAGCTTAGTGACGAGGAAGCTATTGAACTCCTGAAAGCTTCACTGATTAATGGGAGAGAAGGATTTTTCTGTCTGAAATCAAACAGGGATTTGACACTTGAGGATGCGTTGATAACATACAGGAAAAAGGATTCGATTGAGAAAATATTCCATTCATTGAAGAACGAAATCAACATTAAACCGTTGAGAGTATGGTCGGATGATAGCATTTATGGAGCGATTATCCTTGGTTTTATCGCTCAATTATTCATATCGCTGATGCGATATGAATTTGAAGGGATAAAACACGTATCTACAAAATTCATTAAAAAAAGCTTGAAGAATTTGACACTTACAGTTAAGTTCAAGATAAATGGAGTCAAAAATTACATTTTTGCGAATTTTGATCGGATCAATAGCTTGATAGTAGCAAAAAAGAGTGGAATTACATAGAATATATAACAAATTTTTATAAACTTAAACAAATTGTCAAGTCCATTTGGGCTAAAAAGAAGGGAAATATTCAGTACCAATTAGTGGATACTGTCAAAGTCAGGTTATTATAAAAAAACTCAAAAGTTCTATTACTTGGAAGTTATGAGTGAATGACATCGTTTTTTTCAGGAATTTGTACAATAACAGTGCTTTCTTTGCATGAAATGAGTTTTTCTTGCTTTTCTCCTTCTTCAGCAATCAACTGAATGTTTGCTGTTTTAGCTGACCAACTATTTACTCGAAGGAGGTAGTTTTTCTTTTTTGCAGGCAGCGAACTAGTATTGAGTCAACTATAAAATGTCGTATAAAATCGATTGCAATTGTTCGTGATCACCGAATTCTTGATGATTGACTCGACACTAGCTTGCATCTCAAGCTTTTCAGGTAATTTTTCTATGTTCCACATTTGTTTTCTTATTCAGCGAAATTCCAGATTTATTCTCAAAAAAATTACAGGAAAGCCCATTGATATCAGTAAAAGTATATGGAGTTCAAAATGCATTAAATATTCAGAGCTATAGGGAAATATTTAAATAATATGTAATATCATTATATATTGATATATTTGTAAATTAAAATAACGGTAAATAAGTGACATATAATGGAGGATCCAAAATGGTTGATGTATTTTATCCTCTTCAATGGATTGCTGACAAACTGACATATGAGGTGTTTAAAATTGCACCTGAAACACACCTTGCAGCCAGTGTTAACTTTATCATTTATGATGTGCTGAAAATTTTTATTCTTCTGGCTATAATGATTTTTGTTGTTTCCTACATCAGGACCTATGTAACTCCAGAAAAAACCCGAAAAATCCTTGGAGGCAGAACAGGACTGCAATATCATCTATTAGCCTCCATGCTAGGAGTGGTCACACCTTTCTGTTCCTGTTCATCAGTACCTCTTTTTATTGGTTTTGTTGAATCTGGAATCCCTCTCGGAGTGACTTTCTCCTTTCTTATTACCTCACCCCTGGTAAATGAGGCTGCAGTTGCTGCACTGTGGGCCACCATTGGCCTTAAAGTAACCTTGATCTATATAGTATCAGGTATTGTGCTCGGAGTTTTTGGTGGGTACGTAATAGGCCTTCTGAAAATGGAAAAATATGTGGCTGATTTTGTTTACAAGATAAAGGTCGGTGATCAAAATAGAGATCAGGAATCTCTGAAAATAAAAGAAAGAGCTGCTATTGCCTTTGACAATGTTAAAGAAATCGTGGGAAAGGTCTGGATATACGTAATTATTGGAGTTACTTTGGGAGGAATCTTCCACGGATATGCTCCCGAAGGCATCCTTGCACAATATGCAGGGAAAGACAATTTGCTTGCTGTTCCAATTGCAGTCGTTATGGGGGTGCCCCTATACTCAAACGTTATGGGTATGATCCCTATTGTGGAAAGCCTTATTGAAAAAGGGCTTCCTGTAGGCACTGCTCTAGCCTTCCTTATGGCAGTTACTGCACTTTCGCTTCCTGAAATGATTATCCTGAAGAAGGTACTTAAAAAAGAGTTGATTGGAGCTTTTGTTTTAATTGTTACGGTATCGATCATATTTACTGGATATTTATTTAACATTCTTCTCTGAGATTAATGTATCTACAACTTGAAAAGACAGAAAAATGTCTAAAATGATAAAACAAACACGAGGTTAAACAAATGAAGATCGAAATTCTCGGAACTGGTTGTCCAAAATGCAAAAAAACAAAAGAAATTATTGAAAAAGTACTGAAGCAGACTGGCGTAGAAGCTGAAGTAATTAAAGTTGAGGATATTGAAAAAATCCTGAACTATGGAGTTATGGTTACTCCTGCAGTTGCTATTGATGGAGAAGTAAAAGTTGCAGGTAAGGTTCCAGACGAAAAAGATATTCGAAAATGGATTACTCAATAAAAAAAAGAAAGTTCACTATTACAAATAATAAAAATAAGAAAAAACAAGCTCATAAGGAGAATAAAATTATGGCAGAAGAGACAAAATGTGCATGTGGTTCGGCAAACGTGGCAATTTTCCCATGTACTGGGGCTTCAAATGTGGGACAACTTTCAAATAAGACCGCGGTAGAACTCGAAAAACAAAACTTTGGAAACCTAATGTGTACCGTAGGAATCGGGGCTAGAGCTCCCGGACTCATGAAATCTGCCGAGGCTTCAGAAAAGATAATTGCAATTGATGGCTGCCCGGTGAATTGTGCAAGCAAAACTCTCGAACTTGCAGGTTTCAAGGTGGATCGACATATTGTAATTTCGGAATTAGGAATTAAAAAGAATAAAGACAAGAATCTCAAGGACAATGAAATCTCAGAAGCTCTAGAAAAAACCCTTGAAATACTGCAGTCCGAATGATCTCGGTTTCAATTCACATCTATGCATTGCTAAGACCATATATCTTAATAATCAGAAAGTTAAATGACCAAAATTAAGGGTGACAAGTTGACTGAATTTACTGTAAATTCTACTATCTGTGGCTTTGTTCACAAGATACATGGAAGCAAAAAAGGAAATAAAATTATTGTTGACATTGACACTCCGTGTGAAAAGATAAAGAAGTTCTCTCACATGGAAGTTCCCATGATGGAAATTCTGGATATCAAAAACAACTATGTGATTGATAGAGCACAGGAAGCACAGTGCTCCTCAAATTGTCTTGTACCCTGTGCAGTGCTCAATCTCTGCAGACTGGAAAGTGGTTTCCTTGCAAAATCTCTAGTAAAAAAGGCAGGTAGCATCAGCATCGAGTTCAATGAAGTTTAAAAGAGGAAAAATTTACCTCCTTTTTTAATTTTCAATCTAATATTCAAGAGGCAAATTCCCTTAAGGGAGAAAGGAATTTCCTTTATGGTTAAGTGAAAAACTTATTAAGAAGAGCTTATCCTAAAACTTCGAAGTATATTGCCAGATATTGAATTTAGAAAATTAATTAATTTCCTTATTCTGAACATTGTTTGGAACCATTATTGATCTCAAAATGAAATTGGTTTCGGGATGGGCTCATGAAATTATATTTTAAATCTTTTTAATTAGAAGCTGAAAACTTTGAATCTTATCATCTTTTAATTTTGGACATTACATTCTGCTTTACCTGAGATTCATATTTCTTCCAGCTGTGTTCATCAATTTCGGGCATGAAAAGCTCCGGAGCTTCGCTTCTTTCTTTTCTACTACAGGAATCGATTGCTTGCTGAATGACTGAAGGTTCAGTTATCCCTACGAGGTCAATGACTTCAATTTCCCTAAGAAAACGAGAAATCGCAGTCGCTGGGATTTCGTTAAGGTAAGGAATTACTCCTTCGGACCCGACAATCTTTTTTGACCCTCCGAAAGTCGAAACCCCATTTTCGGCAAGTGACAGCAGGGACTGCCCGGCAAAATGTTCACTTTCCTTACCGCAGACAATCAGGCAGCTGATGCGAGGATTTGAAAGCACATTAACTATTATCTTCTCAATTCCAAAATTTTCCGTAAAACAGGTTCCGCAGATGGCGTAGTTTTTTAAATTCAAGTTTCGATAGTCAGAAGCAAGGGTTACTACTGCCACAGGAGATTTTGGGTCTCCTACTACATAATCGCCAGAAGTTATAGGCCATGCCATGTAAAAGCTCCTTTTAGTAATTTTTCATGTTAAATGGTTTTCTCCAAAGTTACAATTTATAAAGTAAAAAAAAGTAGAAATCTTTTTATTTCCAGGCTTTAAGTTTTAAGCTCTCTGCAGGCAACTCATTATATTGTCTTTTGCTTATATCCAGATCTTCATTCAAAACTTCAACTAAAAATCCGGCTCTCTTTAAAAGCCCAAGATACTCTTCCTTAAGCAAGGCACCTGCAAGGCAGCCTGTGAGCAGGTCTTTGTCATTCTTCAGGTTTTCAGGGAGCTCGGCCAGAAGAACCATGTCAGAAATATACATTATGCCTTCTGGTTTCAAAACTCTAAATGCTTCTTTAAAAACTTTTTCTTTATCTGGAGCAAGATTGATCACGCAATTACTGATAATAACATCCACTGATTCGCTCTCAACCGGAAGGGCTTCTATATCTCCCAGACGAAACTCGACATTGATATAACCGTATTTCTGGGAATTTTCCTGTGCCTTTTCGACCATAGCCTGAGTCATATCAACTCCAATAACCTTTCCTGATTTTCCTACCTTCTGTGCAGCAAGGAAACAGTCAAATCCTGCACCTGAGCCGAGATCTAGTACAACATCACTTGGTTTTAATTCTGCAAAAGCTGTTGGGTTTCCACAACCAAGACCCAGATTTGCGTCTGGAACAGCATTGATATCATTGTCAGAATAGCCAATGGATTTTGACAGATCTATCGCACTCGAATCACCACAACATCCATTCGAACAACAGGACCCGCCTACCATTGCTATTTTTCCGTATGCCTCTTTAATTACTTGCTTTTTTTCACTTTCATCCACAGGTATTACCTTCTCTTTTACTCAATAGTTATTCATGTCCTTAATATAGTTCTAGATCCCTCAGATAATTTATGCTAAGCAGTTTATAAATTACATTTTTTGATACTCAAAAACTGAATAATACACCCGTTAATCATATTTACGATCCTTTGGTGACTGATTAAGAGAGCCACGAATACCCCGTTTTTTTTTAGTGGGGATTAAGCGAACCTTTCCTCTTTTTATTTAAGTCCAACAGCTTCCTAGGCTATTAACTTAATAAATTTCAATTTCAGAAACTGCTGAAATGGTTCCGATAAATCATGTAAAAGCCAACTCCTAGAATTACAAAGCCTGCAACTTTTTTCAACGAAAAACTATATTTTGAAACTTTCTGAAGCCTTATGAAAGAACAGCTTGCAGAATAAGCAACAAGAAGCATTGGAACTGAAAAACCGAGGGAATAGATGAAAAGCATCAGTCCTCCATAAACAACCTTGCCTGAAACAGCAACCATTGTAAGGATTGAACCCAATACTGGGCCAACACACGGAAGCCAGACAATCCCGAGAGAAATCCCAAGTAAAAACCCTCCTAAAAGACCCTCCCTTTTAGCGTTTGCGAGGGATGAAAAATTCCCGAAAACGTTGAAAATGTTTAAGTCAAAGAGTAACGAAATGCCCATCGTGACCAGGAGAGCTTCTGCAAAAATATTAAGGTAGCCGAGATAGGCTGTAAACGTTGCCCCAAAAATTGAAGTAATGATTCCCATGCAGGTGAAGGAAAGGGATAAACCTGATACTATCGCAAGGGGTCTGAACTTCCCTCTTCCAGTTGAATAGGCAAAAACTGCCGGAATTACAGGCAGGATACAAGGAGAAAGCACGCTGACTACTCCTGCAAAGAAAGCTGCAACTGGGAAAAAATTGGAAAACATCGTTTAATCCTCTGTTTTCCTTGATTCAATAGCTTTCTCAAGAGTCTGTGAGAGGGTTTCCTTATCGGTAACGCCCAAGAACCTTGAGCTTGCTCTTTCCTGGCTTTTGCTGCCATCCTGCCGCATATACATATATTTTCCATTTTCTTTGTCTGTAATGATACAGGTATCAGGAATGACTCTTACTCCAAACTTTTCTGCGAACTCAGGATTTTGTTTGATGTCAATAAGCATGAATGAGGCAGAATCCTGATACATTGGAAGTAGTTCTGAGAATATTTCTTCCTGTTCCCCGCACGGAATACATCCTTTTGAACCAAGTTTCAGTACAATAGGACCTTTTTCGAGGGCTTCATCAATCTGGCTCAGATTTGTGACCTCGACCAACTCTGCTTCACTAGCAGAATTATTAATGTTCGTTGTAGTGTCAACAGTCTCTGTTTCGTTGCTGGAACCATTAATATCCGCACATCCTGAACTGAAGAAAATGAAGAAAATAATAGCTATAACATATAGCGGTTTTTTTAAAAAGAATTGAAACGAAGAAATTCGCTCTTCTTCCTGTTTATACAATCGCTTCATTATTATCCTCCTAAAGTTACAGGTTCTGTTTTTTCATGTATAAAAAAGGTTCTAATTATCAAAATATGTTGATATATTCAAGTATTGTATATGATATAAATATTTTACCAGATAACACAAATGAAGAAAAATATCGGAAGTATGAACCGGAATTAACAGATGGATCTGGCTAAAAAATTGAGTTGTTATCAGGAAAATTCAGGCTTATTTCGTTCAATAAATACTCATTAATTACTCTAGTTGAGTTCAGGATTCACGATGATAAAAAACTACAAGTTTCATCGCAAAGTATATTGAATTGAACCATCAGGGTCTGAGAACTGGGAAAATATCTACTATACATAATAATACATTCCATCTCAAACAAAATTGATATGAAAACCCTTATTTAGAAGGCTTAACTTCTTTTATTTATGAGCTATTGCTGTCCTGCTGACCCTGAGAAAAAGAAGGAATGGGAAGATAAAATGCTCCAGGAAATCGATTTTCTGGACAACGACATAAAAAAAGCCAGTGAGATCTTCAGCGCTCTCGGACATCCTATAAGACTGAAAATTGCTTATTTTCTCTCTCAGCGAGACCACTGCGTTTGCGAATTGATATTTAAATTGAACGAAAGGCAGAACCTTGTTTCTCATCATCTGGCAATCATGAAAAGTTTAAAAATTGTAGAAACTTATAATGTTTCAAAATGGCACTTTTACAAATTAAACCCCGAATTTAGAAACATTTTTAACATTATCTCGCAACTGCAGAATAAAAATCCAAATAAAAAATCTAGCAGATACCTGAAAGAAAAGAAACCTGAAAGAAAAGAAACCTGAAAGAAAAGAAACCTGAAAGAAAAGAAACAAAATGACTGGGTTTTTAGTCCTTACAGCAGCAACAACAGTCTTCTTCTTTATCTTTCTCTTCTTCTTCCTTATCCTTTTCAAAGATTTTGTCGTATATATTTTCCCTGTATATGTTTGTCCATCCTATCTGTGTGCCTGCAGCAACAAACATAGCGACTGAAATCGTTTCGGCAATTTCCTCCTTTGTGGCTCCTGCAGCAATCGCTCTTTGCGAATGTGTATCAACGCAAAACTGACAACGCATAAGGACAGAGGAGGCAATGGCTATAAGTTCTTTGGTTTTAAGATCCAGATAACCATCTTTGAATATCGAATTTCTCATCTGTCCAAAAGCTTCCGCAGTTTCAGGTAACATTTCATCCAAAAATGACATTGAAATCCCCTCCTACTTAAAAACTATATAAATTTGTAATCTGCAGTATAATTTAAAAATTTCAAATAAAGTATACTTTGATTAAACTATTTCAAACTGTAAAGTTGCAGGCAATTTATCTTTACAGGCAATTTACCTTTACAGGCAATTTGCCTTTATAATCAGCTGTATTTTAAAATTAAGCAACCTGCTTCTTACGCCTTTCCTGGCAGTTCATGTATCTGTCTCAATGACCAGGTTTTCTGCAAAAAGCATTATTCCAGTGCATAGTGTTGCCCCGATCTTCAGACTTATGTGTGTACAGCAGGTCTTCTTCATCATCTTCTGGATTATTTGTAGTTTCCTTTGGCAATGTATCTTTTTCTTTTTTCAATTCCTTGTCTCCTTACTTAATCAATTGTATTCTGTAAAAATGATATAATCGACATTAGAAATTCAAGTTTTAAAAACATGCATGATGAGTATCAAGAATAATTGATAGGTGTATAGTTGATAAATGTTAAAATGTCGATTTCTGGAATCTCTCTGAAATCTCATATCAATCTTTTTTGATATCCAGCTCTAATGTTCTTATGAAGTAAGTTTCATATTGATTAGAAGATTTCATATTAATCCGAAGAACTGACTTCATTTTTGAAAAAAAATGTGGCCTTATAGTGATAGCTATCAGGAAAAATAATGGTTACATCTTAAGTAATTATATTCGATAGAATCATCAGGGTGTGGAACAATGCCTGGAAATCCGAATGAGATAAAACTTGTAAATAATGCTATGTCTAATGCCACCCGAAGGAAGATTATGAACTTTCTTGTAGATGGCGATAGAAGTACCGAAGAAGTCGCAGAAGCTGCAGGAAAGACAATGCTTGACTTCCATCTCAAACTTCTTCAACAGGCAAGCCTGATTGAATTAATAGACGGAACAGTCAGATTAAGTGAATACGGCAGAAATTTTCTGAAGGGCAAGGAAGAAAAAGATATTCAAAAAAATGCCGATCTCTCTCAGGCAAAGCCTGTGGATATTGCAGAAATCCGGCAGCTTTTACCCTGTATAGCAGACTCCTCAAAATTCAGGGTAATTGCAAATATGACTCCCCCGCTTGGCGGAACTCTCAAAGTTCTTGAACCTCTCTTTACCAGAGGCAGATACTCGGAAAAGATCAGCGCCCTAATATTGCAAAAAGGAGAAGTGCTTACAACGGTTTACGGAACTGGAAAAGTTACCATGACAATGATTAAAAACGAGGCAGAGGCCAGAGAAGCGCTTGAAAGTCTTAGAAGTACCATCAATGAGGCTATTGCAAAGGGTGTTGCTCCTGCTCCCCGCGAAAAGGTTAGAGTCGAACCCATGGAGCTTTACAAATACCTGCCCCAGACAAATTGCGGTAAATGCGGCGAACAGAGTTGTTATACTTTTGCCATAAAACTCATGAGCGGAGAAGCTTCCCTTGATAAGTGTACATCGCTCAAGGAGCCGGAGTACGCAACTAACCAGGAACATTTGCAGGTTCTCAGTGCGTATATTTGAGCCTAATAATTTGAAGAATATGTTAGAACCTATCGAAAAGTACGGTTCACTGGTGTATCATGCCATGCTGAATGAAATAATAGCAAAGTCATTTCCAGGTTTCTGCAAAGTCTTCAACTACTAAATGAATAAACTTTTTTTGAGTAGGCAACTCTAACGACTTTGTAATTCTCACGACTTTGTAGTTATATGACATTAGTTGTCAAAGACTTTACAGAATCCTCCTCTAACTCAGCAGGATCTAGGGTACAGGGGCCAGTGGTACACTTCCCACAGCCATGTTGATTAAGTTCAGGGTAAGCTTTTATATCTTCTTGAAGCTGCATGAAGCACTTTTCTTTATCAAACCCATTTGAACTAAGAGCGCCGGATTGACATCTATCCACACATACAAGGCATTTTTCTCCTCTTTTGTGTCTACAGAACTCTTCTTTTGGACGTGGAATAGGAGGGATTTCGGCAGAAATCAGAAGAGATCCAATTCGACCTGCACATCCAGCTTTCGTAATCAACATTTGGTTAACTCCGAAAGTTCCAATTCCGGCAGCATAAGCGGCACTCTTGTGAGACCATGAAACATTAAAACCCTTATTCTTATAATCGAAAATCGCTTTAGGTACAATTGCTGTGACACCATCTTTTGCAAGTTCAGTTTTGATTCTTTCATTGATCTCTTTGATAAGGTGAGAAGTGTCTAGGCTAGCCTGAATAGATTCTTTTACCACACCTGATTTCAAGTTCTGTTTCACAAGCTCTTTATCAAATGGCAAGAAGAAAGCAACAACAGTCTTTGCTTCAGGAAAGAGTTCTTTTGGATTTAAGTGATGAAGACCTACGATTTGTTTAATTTCCATAAAAATAGGATCTGTAGTAGAAGCAAAACCTATGATAGGCTCACGATATCTGGTCTCAGTATCTGAATTTGCTACGGTGCTCTTTATTATGGTCTCAATCTTGTTTTTTAGTTCCATATTAGAATCTCCTAAAATATATGAGAGGCTTTTGTTTCAACCTAATAGTCGGGCAGATCTTCTTTAAATTATAACCGTTTAAATGTTTTCGTATCAATCTTTTTTGATATTTGGCTTTTGGGTTTTTATTGATATGACGTCATAACTAATTGTAGGAATAGCTTGAAAGAGTTAGGTTCTACTCTAAGGCATCCTTGCTGATACTGTTTAATTGATGTAAACGGAATTAAACTCCAATAGTGCCTGGGAGGTGTAAAATGTCAGGAGGTACGAGTGAGACAAAGTTGGTGAATTTTGCTATGGGCAATAAGACCCGAAGGAAAATAATAAACTTCCTTGCAAACGGCCATAGAAATGTTGATGAAATTGAAGCCCTAGTCGGGAAAAAAACGATTGATTTCCATCTGAAAATTTTGCAAGATGCAGACCTGATTGAGTTAAAAGAAAGAACTGCGAAAATAAGTGAATATGGAAAAAATTTCTTAAGAAGTAATAAAGAAAGCGGTACTGAGGAAATTAAAGATCTTTCTCAGGCAAAGCCTGTGGAGATTGCGGAAGTTCGACAGCTTTTGCCCTGTATAGCAGATTCCACAAAGTTCAGAGTAGTTGCAAATATGGCTCCTCCACTGGGTGGTGTCTTAAAAATTCTTGAATCAATCTTTCCCAGAGGGAATTACTCTGATAAAAAAGATAGTCTCATAATTCAAAAAGGAGAAATTATTACAACTATTTATGGTAGTGGAAAAGTAGTCATTAGAATGGTTAAAAATGAGAATGAAGCTAAAGAAGAACTCAAAAATCTAAAAAACGCTATTAATGAAACTATCAAAAAAGGAATAGTTCCGCCTCCCAGGGAAAAAGTCAGGGTAGAACTTATGGACATATATAAATACCTGCCCCAGACAAACTGTCGAGACTGCGGGGAACAGGGCTGCTATAGCTTTGCCATAAGGCTAATGGCAGGACAGGTAAGTTTAGATCGGTGTACGCAACTTAAAGAGCCAGGTTATGAAACCAATCTCGAACGGCTACAGTTTCTGGCTGCATATATTTGAGTCACAATCGGATGTATCAATTAGTTGGAGAAAGCTTGTATATTTAAGTCACAATCATTAGCGTATCAATTAGTTGGAGGAAGCTTTGAAGACACTAACAATAGTTCTCACTGATGGCCCTTACATCTCTGAGTACGCTGACATTGCCTATAAACTCGCTGAGGCTGCACTTGAAAATCATAAAGTAAACATGTTTCTGTACCTGGATGCGGTGCATATCCCAAAAAAAGGCCAGGACCCGTCCTTCTTTACCAATTCAGGACAACTTTTCTCTGGACTTGCAGAAAAAGGGGTCGTTATTCGAGCCTGTGCGCGATGCGCCAGTGCAAGAGGCTACATTCCAGAAGAGGAGATTATACAGGGAAGTAACTGCAGAGATTATCTCCCTGGAATAAGAATTACCAGCCTTTATGAGCTGTCGGAAATGTTGAGCAAAAGTGACAGAGTAATTTCACTTTCAAGATAAAGTTTTAATGATGAAACCCGATTTTTGGGAGGTTCAAGATCCTATGAAATCAGTTTTTTATCTGCTGGATACAGCCCCATATGGTAGTGAAAAAGCTTTTGGAGCATTGAATGCAGCTGCAGTAAGCCTTGGTAAGATGGATGTGACTCTCGGTCTTTATGGCGATGGAGTTTATCTTGCGGTTGCAGGTCAAGACAGCAGAAAACTTGAAGTTCCAAACCTTGCAGATATTCTTTATGCATACGGGGAGTTGAGAGTGCTTGTGCATGAACCATCGCTGATGGAAAGGCACCTTTTCGGGGAAACTTTAATCGAAACTCTGGAACTGACCGACGAGGAAGATTTTTTTGAAGCGATGAAAAGCTCGGACTGTGTTCTCTCGTTTTAATAATGACTGTAATACTACTGCTGATTCTGGATTAATCGGATGATAATATGAAAAAAGAACAATCGGATGTGTTCCTGCTGACCAAGCCTCCTCTCAGCCTGAGATCGGAGTTATGCCTTAAACTGGCTGCCTGTTCAGGAAAAGCCAGAATCTACCTTGCAGGAGATGGAGTCTACCACCTGCTTACCGGGATAGAAGAACAACCAGAGTTCAAAATTTACGCATGTAAAGAAGACCTGGAAGCCAGAGCCATCAGGGCAGGAGATAAAGTGACAGTCCTGGATGACTTTTACACCGATTTTATAGAGGATATAATGGAGCATTGCAGGCATGGACACACATTTTAAAATTTCGGGTATTGTATATTGGAAATTATATTTTTTGATTTGTGGTTAAAAGTGCCAGATCTTTTTGTCATATTTTACTTTGCCAAATTTACTTTTATAATTTCAACCATTCCTTTAAGTTATTGAAAATAAAGCTGAACCGAATTGATTCTTATGGTCGAGAGTATCCCGAGCGAGATAATAAAAGAACTGCAATCAGTATGCCAGTTGCATGAGGAGGCTGTCTGTAACCATGACAAATGCAGGGAATTTAGTGAGAGTTTATCAGGACTTTTGATCCGGCTTGAAGATCTTAAATTCTACCGGATGGCTGACAGACTTATGAGTATTCTCCTGAACTGTAAGCCTAAAGAAGCTTCTCACTGTGAAAAAGCTAACCTCGTTGGAGAAATGATGAAAGAGATAACAAAAGAGGCTAAGAGATCTGCCGGAAAATGAAATCTGAAGCTTTCTTATTTTAGAGCTCGTTTAAAGGTAGCCCGGATCAAGTGCTTGAGTTTATTTTTCAGCTTTAGAAAGATATATATTCTCAAATTCAATGTTTATTGATATGATTGATGAAGAAAATATCCAGCTTTTCAAGGCACTGAGCGAAGATACAAGGTACAGAATTATCAAGGCTCTTCTTGAGGCTGAGCGCAAATGCAAAGAGATTAAATGCGGTGACTGCAAAGGAGAGCTATGTGCCTGCGAGATCCCGGAACTCATTGGTAGAACTCAGTCAAATACCTCAATGCACCTTGCAAAATTGCAGGACTGGGGAATAATTAAAGTGAGAAAGGAAGGAAAGATGAGGCTCTATTCCATAGAAAACGATAAAATCAGGAAGCTTCTGAAAGTTCTTGAAGAATAATTTTGTGCAAGTACTTCAATTAAAACTCAATAGACAACATTGGCGCCTTCTCACAGGGAAAAAGGGTTTATTTACTCTTTTCAGGCAGTTATTCATATGTTTCAAGTTTTGCTCTTTCTTGCAGAGTTAAAAAACCGTAATATTGAGCTTTTAAGGTACGGATCAGGGTTTTAAGGTTGTTAAGGGCTTTTTCTCCAGTATTGAACTTGCAGTCCAGGCGTATAGATGTGTTTGACATATCCACGAATTCCCAGGGATGGACAAAGATGACAGGAGATTCCCAGCGCTTGAGTAGCGGGATAAAAAATCCCGGAGGCAGCCTTATAAATGAAGAAGTAATAGTTGCAGGAATTCTTATTATTTTGCCTTCAACTTTGCTCCGGGGAAAAGGAGGTTTATATGCTGCAATGGACGAGTCATACCTGAAACCCTCATCTTCCAGAAGCCCAAGATAATTTTTCGGGAACTGCAGGTTTGGAGCCCTGAAAGAAACCAGCTTCCTTTCAAACTGCCTCAGGACTTTTACAGCCTGTTTAAGAGCGGTTCTGGCTTCTTCTTTTTCCATCCGGTCAAAACGCGTATGGGTATATCCATGGCATCCAAGTTCATGCCCTTCTTCCGGAATTCTATGTATAATATCAGGATATTGCTCAGCCATCATCCCGGTAACAAAAAAGGTTGCTTTTATCCTTTCTTTTTTGAAAAGATCCAGTAACTCAGGCAGTCCTTCTTCCATTCCTCTCGTACTTGTAAGCATCGGGGGACAGTCTTCTTCCACATCAACGGTTATTGTGATATTTTTCATAAATGACACTTGTATATACCTTGCTTGTCTGTTCACAGATCCGGTTCCAGTCATAATTTGAAAGCCCTCTTAAAGCTTCCCTGGCAAAAGAAGTTCGCAGGGCCGGTTTTTCTATAAGGTTCTCGAGATAGTCTGAAAATTCGGTAAGGCTGTCTGCAAGATAGCCGTTCACACCGTTATTTATAATATCCGAAACCCCACTATTATTCATTGCTACAACAGGAACCTCTTTTGACATTGCCTCCAGAATCGAAATTCCAAAAGCCTCATTACTTGAGGGAAGGGCAAAGACATCTGCCTGTTCCAGATATCCCAGCACTTTTTCCCTGGGTACTTCCCCTGTAAAGTAGAAATTTCCGGATAAACCGGACTCCTCCACCGTGCTTTCAAGCTTTTCCCTGAGTGGGCCGTCTCCTATCATTAAAAACAGCAAATTTTTATGTTTTTCCAAAAGTGAAGGGGCTAGGTCTACAATGTTTTGAACACCCTTTTTCTTTGTCATGCGTGCAACTGTGACAATTACGAGTTTTTCTTCCGTATTAACGGGAAAGGGGACTTTGATGATTTTATCTTCAGAATCTACCCCATTGAAAATCCGGTAAATTGGTTTTTTTGTCATCAGCTTTGAGTCTTTTTCAACTGCTGAACTAACTGCAATTACAGCATCAGTATTTTTTAGAAGCAATTTGCCTGCAAGATATAAAAGCGAACTATATGGTGTATCTCCTACCAGGGAGTGATTGGTGACTACTACGGGAATTCCGAGTTTTTGGGAGATAATAAGAGCAATCATACCTATGGGTGAATCCAGCCCATGGCAATTGACAATATCATAATTTCCGTTCTTTAAAAGGTTGAAGAGTTCTTTATATGCACCGGGCATGAGAAATCGACTCTGTCCGGGTAAAGGTCTACCTTTAACTCTTATTACTGATACTCCATCCCTTCTACTGTACTCAGGAACACCCGGGTAGCTCCTTGTAATAACGCTTACCTCATATCCATGCATGCTCAGGGTTTTAGCAAGGGTGTGCATTGAATACTCGATTCCTCCTACCTTTGGAAAATACCAATCACTGATCATTGCAATTTTATGTTTTTCCATATCTCAGATCCTCCGTAATAAAACAGGTAAAGGAATCCTATCAGACTGCTCAGTCCAAAAGAGATAAAACGTTCCAGAAACACGAAACTTCCTGAAGAAGCAAGCGATAACCCAAAATATAGAAGCAGGGAGATCAGTCCTCCTTCAACGATTCCAAGCCCTCCAGGAGTTATTGGCAGGAGTCCGAGCAGGAGATACAAGATTGAAACTGATGCGATAATGTGCAGAGAAAGATTAAGATTTAGAGCCAGGGCGATCAGTTGAAGTCGTACTATATCAAGAATCCAGACCCCGGAAGATAACAGGAGAGCAGGAATAAAAGATTTATGAAGTTTTTTCCAGTTTTGCTGTATATCTTTAAGAAGGACAGTAAATCTTTCCCGGAAAATCCATATGAGTATTCCGGTTGCAAGGAAAGCAAGGAGCAACAGATAAGTTGAATTTAATGTCAGGATATTTTTCTGAGGCAGGAATTTAATATCTAAAGAGGGAACGAAGTATAGCACATAGAATAAGAGCAGGATAATGGGAATCGCTTCAACGAGCCTTTCAAAGAGTATCGTTATGAAAGCGTCGGTATAACTTATCCCGAAGCGTTTGTTAACCCATAACATCCGCAGGGGTTCGCCTCCTGTCCGGTTTGCTGGAGTTAGATTATTCACAAAAATTGCTCCGAAAAGAATGGGAAGAAGATCTGTGGCTTTAAGATTGTGGCCAATGGAGGAGAGTACCTGCTGCCAGCGGACTGCAAATAAGTACACACTCAACAGGTAAACTAAGAACGCCAGAATAACATATCGAATCCGTGTTTCAGCGAGCATTTTCAAGCTCTCTCCAAGAACAGATGCAATCTCTGTCCAGTAGGCATGGACCAGAAATACTCCAACTGTAAGCAGTAAGAGAATCACAATGGCTTTCTTCAATATTCCCTGATTCAAAAATACACCTTCATAGGGATTCAGAGTGGAATTTCTGTGTATATTTATTATAATTAAAATCTGTTCCTATCTGGATTTTCCATTCATTGAGATTGATCGAACTCTGGATCTTGTACTTCTCCAGATTGAAAAAGACATATTTAAAATATTCTTTTTTTACGTATCAAAGACCACATCTCTATGTGCTCGAAGCTATAACTCATTAAAAGGTATCTCTTATCTCCTACCTGATCCCATTCCTATTTTTAGATTCTTTTTATATAATACCTGTCATCATAGTTTTTTCCAGATTTAATTCTAGATTTTTAGTTTCAAACTGAAACCTAACATTTCTAATATAGTTTTCTATTACTATTTTTCCCGAATTTATTCTTTTATCAAATTTCTTTTGCTTATGTTTATACTGTTCGTAGTCTCACAAAGTATTGTCTCCTATCCTTGACGAAAAAGCAGTAAGAATTTCTCTCGGGGTGGATTCCTCTTTTAAAATAAGGGATAAACGTATATGCTATATAGAAAACTTGGTCAAATGGGCAAAAGTGTCTTAGTACTGGGATTCGGCACTTTGTGGCTTCCTACTCTTGGGGTGACTTTTGAGGTGACTACTCAAAAATCGATGAAGAAAAAGCTGTACATATGACTCGTTATGCTATAGATAAGGGCGTCAATTATATCGATACTGCCTATCTTTTCATGGGTTATATGATTGAATTCCTTATTGGAAAGGCACTTCAGGACTGTTACAGGGAAAAGTTCTCTCTTGCAACAAAATTTTCAGGCTGGCTTATTACGAGCAGAGAGGATATGGACCGTTACTTAAACGAGCAGCTTGAGAAGTTCAGGATCGATTACATAGACTTTTATCTTCTTCATGTGTAAAACAGGGATTCCTGAAAATTTTAAGTACTTTAGCAATGCTGAGATGTTTGATAAAGTAGAAGACGAAGCCATCTCAAAACTAACTTTATTCTCAAATAAATGGAAGTTCCAAAATTGTTTTCATGATCAGAAGCTCTATTGATTATTCCAAATTCGAAGTTTAGAAAAATAATTTTGAGTTTTGGGATCAGCTCGAAGAGAATCTTTTATACAGTGGCCTTAAAGGCAAGGCTTCAAAATGTACGGAGTGCGGGCAATGTGAAGAGAAATGCCCTCAGCAAACCCATATAAGGAATATGTTAAAAAATGTTGTAGATATTTTTTGGGCTCTTCGTTGTATTGTGTGGATATCCTCATAATATTTTCATAAAAACCAATGCGGTCTTGAATTGAAAATCATCTTATCCATAGAGAATGACGAAGAACCTATTTTTGAGAAATAATTGTTACTTATTTCCCTGGCTATCCTCTTATTTACTTAATTCTTGCTTATACTGACTGATTTCACTCAAGAACTAATTAATAAACCCTCACTCCCATACATCTCTTTTTACATTTCTCTATATTTGCGTAGGTGACAACTTTTTCGGTGTTTAATTTGGTTTCCTGACGTGGCTTCTTAATCTGAATTTTTCCAACTGTTTTGTTAAATATATCGTTTTTACTTTACTACAACAGTAGTTTTTGCTTCTGGAACTCCTTCCAGACTGAATGTGTAAGTTCCTGAATCTTCAAATGTATATGAAAACGCTTTTCCGTAGTTAAGAGTTTGTTTTTCCCACAAACTATCCTCACTCACAAGCACTGAGGATCCTTTTGGCTTTTTGTAGTTTACCCACGAAACCGTGTCTCCTTTTTCAATTTCTAAGAGATTTGGAGTAAGCGTCGTTGAATATATTGCTATCTTTTCTTTATGATTGACGTTTTCTTTATTCGTGATCTCTAGATCTTTCATAGAGGATTCTGGTTTTGACTGAACCTGCGCTTTTTCTGTGGTGACTGTTCCCACAGATTCCTCTGAACTTTCTTTTTGTGATTCACCAGCAAGTACGGTTACTGTTCCTTTTATATCAGGATTATCTTTAAGAGTAAAAGAATAGGTTCCTGGGTTTTCAAAAGTAAAGGAAAAGGCTTTTCCATAGTTCAACGTTGTCTCTTCCCAAAGCTCGTCAGCGCTTACAAGCACTACTGGGGCTTTTGGTTTCTTGAAGTTAATCCAGGTAACACTTTCACCTGAGTGTATATCAATTTTTTCGGGTGAAAATGCACTGAAAATAACTACCCTGTTATCAGGGGTATCAGCACTTTTTACAACTATTGTTGCTTCTTTTGCCGCTGCAAAACCTGTCGACGTAATCAGAAGCGCCACTATTAGCAAGGCAAAGATTATAGATTTATTACGGTTTTCCGTCTTAAAACCTCCAGTTTTCCAGCTTTGTATCGAACTCCTTTTTGGAATTACCACTCTAAACTTTGATATGCATTTCATATAGCCAAAACGGTATGATTTTTATCCACGTGGTAGGAATAATCCAGAAGCTTTTGCCAGGCAAACCATCTTGGAATAAGCAAAAAGTCCTGGTTATTCTAGACTGGTTATTCTAGACTGGTTATTCTAGACTGGTTATTCTAGACTGGTTATTCTAGACTGGTTATTCTAGACTGGTTATTCTAGACTGGTTATTCTAGACTGGTTATTCTAGACTGGTTATTCTAGACTGGTTATTCTAGACTGGTTATTCTAGACTGGTTATATAGACTGACTATTCTAGACTGGTTATATAGACTGACTATTCTAAATTGGCTATTCTATATCGGCTACTCTGAACTGTAAATGCTGACACTTTGGCACTTCAATTCTCTATCTATCTTAAAGAATATAAGTGAAAAAAGTTAGATTTCTGTTCTTTCTTCTTGAAAATAAGAATTTTTTCATTGAATTTATATAGCCCCTTCAAGTATATAATTAAGTAAAATGAAATCGAAAGCACATACCAGAGTAGAAACCAAATCTTCGCTTCTGGATACTATTTTCCTTTCTGAAAAGAGAAAGAATCTTCTTTTGCTCCTTAAAGAAGAAGGTCCAAAAAGCAGTGAGGATATCAAAGATGTGCTTGATTTTCCCTGGAAATCAATCACCCCCCAAATTAAAAAATTAACTGATTGGGGCCTTGTTCTCGAAGATCATGGAATATACTCCCTCTCAGATATGGGGGCAGTGATTGCTTCAAATGCAGAGTTTTTCCTGAATACGCTTTCAGTATATGAAGAAAATCTGGACTTCTGGTCTGACCATGATGTAAGCCCTATTCCGTCCCACATTCTTAATAAAATTGGAGAACTGGGCCACATTAAAATTATAGAACAGGATTTCTCAAACGTTTTCCGGCTTCCAGAAGAGATTATGACAAATTTAATGAGTTCCAGGAGTATAATGTCTTTTATTTCGATAGTTCATCCTTTTTCTCTTTTACTCCTTTTTGAGTATCTTCAAAATGACATCGAAGCTACTACAACAATTGTTACAGGAAAAGTTCTAGAGGCTTTCCAGACTGAATATCACTCCGAGATTCCACTTTTAAAAACAAGCAATCCCATCATTAACAAAGCTCTGATCGAATATAAAAAAGAAATAAAAAATGTCTTTCGCAGCAAAGTTTCTGATTTTCTGGTATACGAAGGTGACTTAAAACCCATATCGTTGATTGTAACTGATAAGATCTTTTTCCTCTCTCTACTTGACAAAAAAGGGAGAGTGACAACCCGATTTTTAATTGCCTTTGAGCCTCAGGCTTTAAAATGGGGAGAGGAACTTTTCATGTATTATAAGGAAAGGTCAAAGTCCGTACCTTCATCTTTGTCTACCTTATGAAATTTATCTATTTTTTAATTTATTCATGGGCCGTTTGGTTTTTGCACTTTCATTGTCACTTTTTTCGTATCACAACACACAATTGACTATCCTGGGCGAATTCTGAGAATACAAAGCCAGCATTGGAATCAGGAAATAAGGAACATATTCCATGGATTTATTTGAACTAAAATCATTTGAGAGGAGAAAATACTCTTCTCCCTTCATATTGAATTGGATCCCATCTGAGAGTCAGGCCGTAAACACTACATCAACTCTTTCAACATCCCATAAAGACCCCAGTTTTTCCATAATATCCTCTTTTATTGCTGGAGCAAACTGATGGTTTGCAGGCAGGTCTACAACCACCCTCACAACCCCATCTTCAACGCTCGTTTTCAGGATAAGGTTTGTACGAATTATGTCAAGGCCTGTCAGGGGGTTCATAACGTGCTTTAGCCTGCTCTTGATAACTTTTTCGGTGGTAGGCTCTTTCTCGGTTATAAGCCCATGTTTTTCTTCATAGTCTTTGATTGCGGCCCTCAGGCCCTCAACTGCAAGCACTGAGCAGTGGGCTTTGATCGGAGGGAGCCCTCCAAGTTCTTCTGAAGCCTGCTTCCATGTTATTTTCTTTGCCTCATCAAGGGTCTTTCCCTTCGCAATATCTGTAATAACCGAGCCCGTAGCAATGTTTGAGGCACAGCCATAAGATTCGAATTTTATATCTTCAATTACCTTGGTATCAGGATTGACCTTAATGTAAACCGCTACCATGTCTCCGCAAGCCGGGCTTCCTTCAAGACCTTTTCCATCAGGGTTCTCGATCTTTCCCACGTTGTGCGGGTTCTTGAAATGCTCCAGTACTTTTTGGCTGTAAGGAAACTTCATTATCTCACCTTATATTTTTGTAACTTTTTCTGACTCTATTCTTTGACTTTATTCTCTGACTTTATTCTCTGACTTTATTCTCTGACTCTATTCTCTGACTCTATTCTCTGACTTTATTCTCTGACTTTATTCTCTGACTTTATTCTCTGACTTTATTTTCTGATCGACTTATGTGACCGCCTATATTCGGCTTCACCTTGCTGTTTTTCCCACTTTTTTCCATTCATTTTCTTGCAAGGGGGCTTATTTCCCGGAGCCTTGCCACTATCTCACTCATTGCTTCAATTGCTGCATCAGCATCCTCGATGTGATTATAGCGCCCAAAGGTAAAGCGTACTGAGCCATGGGCTCTCTCATGATCTCCTCCTATACCCCTGATTACATGGCTGGCTTCAAGGGAGCGGCTAAAACAAGCTGAACCTGTACTTACTGCAAAACCATTCATATCCATATGCAAAGTTACGGATTCGCCTTCTACATAGTGGAAAGTCAGGTTTGCGTTCTGAGGCAGGCGTTTTTCCCGGCTTCCATTGAGGGTAACGTCCGGAATCTCGGAGAGGGCTTTATCAATTACGCGGTCTCTCATTGCTTTGAGCCTTCTGTTTTCCTCTTCAGTTACGAGCTCTACAGCTTTTGCAAAACCGACAGCTGATGGAATATTTTCGACTCCTGCCCTCAGGTTAAACTCCTGGAAACCTCCATCCATAAGTTTGGTTATTGGGGTGTCTTTCCTGATGTAAAGCGCACCTATTCCTCTTGGGCCGTGGATGGTATGGGCGGACATTGTGGCCAGGTCTACAGGCAGTTCTTTTACATTGAGAGGGAGCCGAGTAAAGCTATGAGTAGCATCCGTGTGCAGGAGCACATCTTTTTCTTCACATATTTCCGAGATAGCTTTCAAATCCTGCACTGTTCCTATTTCCTGGTTCCCCTGTTGAATTGAGACAAGAACCGTTTCATTTGTGATAGCTCTTTTAAGCTCTTCGAGATCTACAAATCCTTCAGTATCGACATCCAGGAAAGTAGCACTAAACCCCTGTCTTTCGAGAGCTTTTGCTGTATTCAGCACAGGAAAATCTTCTATCTTCGAGACAACAACATGTTTTCCTTTCTTTTCTTTAAGAGCCAGGGCAACACCTTTAAGCGCTGTGTTGCTTGACTCCGTGGACCCTGAAGTGAAGATCAGCTCTTCCGAGTTTGTATCGAGCTTTGAAGCTATGCTTTCGCGGGACCTTTCGAGTGCTTCTTTTGCATCAATACCCATAGAATAGCCAAATTCCGATGTTGCAACTGCATAGGTGTCAAAAAAATAAGGTTTCATTACTTCGAGTACCCGCTCATCCAATCGCGTGCATGCGGCATTGTCAAGATATTTTACATTCTCAAATATTTATTCTCCCCCCATTAAAATAACCAAATTTTGGATTTTACAGTTAAATCTCAGATTTTCCAGTAAGTTCCTGGGCTTTTAATCCAATAAATTCCCGGGGCAATAACCCCCTTGATAGTAATTTTTTTCTGGATAGTGATTAGCTGAATATGATACATCTAAATCGGTCAAATCACGGACAAATTCGCATTATCGTGGCAATTTAAACTCTAAACTCAAATTCTACAACTTATTAGAGTTTCAAATAAAGAGAGTTACGTTTGCATCCCGTGCTTCATGAATATACGAACCTACAGCTCCCCATTCATCTATCCATTCCGTTCGAAGCTCCTCTTTACTCAAGCCCATAATTTCCATGGTCATCTCGCAGGCGATTATTTTTCCGCCAAGCTCCTTGAAATCATTCATCAGTCTTTCAAGTGAAGCAACATTGGCTTTATTCATTCTTTGTTTAATCATCTGCCTGCCAAGCCCCAGCATATTCATCTTGGAGAGTGGCCCCTTATCAAGCTCTCCTTTCTTCAAGCGCATTAGCCCCCAGAAGGTAAAGTATATGGAGGCTTCCATACCCATTGCCAGTGCTCCGTTTGCAATTATAAGTGCGCTGTATACCTTATCCATATCGCCACTATGCAGGATAATGACAGTCTTTTCCCCCATTTTCATTCCTCTTCCGGCTTATCTCCGGATCTTTATCTCCCACTCTTTGCCTCCTTCCTTATCTTCAATCTCCAGCACTTTAAGCCCCATTGCTTCGCAGGCCATAGGAATTTCCTTTTTTGACGCCGGATGTGTCCCTTTCACAATAACAAGGTCCCCTGGAGCGGCTTTCTTTAAGGCTTTTCTGCACTCTACCAGCGGAACCGGGCAAGTCTGCCCTCTAACATCGATTTCCATTTCTGCCATTATTCTTACCCCCCCAAAGTAAGAGAAACAGAAGGATTCTAACAACAGTTCTGCTTGCTGTCTTTCCTTATATTATTATATTTTAAAAAATATATTCTCGAAAAATATATTATCGTTTCGTATTGAAAACTCTATCTGGGAAATATTCTGTCTGGGGATTACTTCTCTTGTTGTGATCCGTCTTTCTTTTCAAAGAGCTCTCCTGATTTTTTCCGCAACTTCTTTCAAATTGGCAGTATCAGGCTCGGTCCATACTACTGATTTTATCCCTCTCCCGCCGTCTCCTTTTCTCCTGGGAATAACGTGTACGTGTACATGGGGAACCTCCTGTCCGGCGACTTTTCCATCATTGATTCCGATGTTTGATCCCTCTGCCGAAAATGCCTTTTCGACTGCATCCGTAATCTTCCTTGCAGCCTCAAAAAGCGAAGCAACACTTTCCGCATCCATATCCGTAAACCTGCTGAAGTGCTTTTTAGGAGCTACCAGTGTATGCCCTTCGCTTGCCGGAAAAACATCAAGAAATGCAAAAACGGCAGCATCTTCATATACCTTCTCTGAAGGAACTTTTCCCTCTATTATTCTACAAAAAAGGCAGTCTTCCGTCATAACCATATCCCAGTAGAGTTTTAGGGGATACGCTTATATCAGGGTTCTGTTTCTTCCGCAAATTCTATATGTAAATAAAAAAATTATTTAAGTAACCGTTCCTTAATTGATTGAACCGGGAGTCTTAACCCTCTTAAGCTAAGCGAAAGGGCTCTGTCATCCCGAGACGAAAACAGGGCTGCAGAGCCTCAACTCTGATGAAAAGGGTGTCGTGCTGTTGCGATTACATCGCAACTCCCAGAAATTTTTTTATATTCTGTGACCCCTTAGCGAAACTCTGGAAGTGAAGTCCAATGATCGGTTATATTGCAGGTGCACTGACAACTGTAGCTTTTGCTCCACAGCTTCTAAGAGCCTTGACTACGAAGTCTACAAAAGATGTATCTCTTATGATGCTAATTTGCTCTACTTCAGGTATGCTTCTCTGGATGCTTCACGGTATCCTGGTAAATGATTCCGCTCTGATCGCTGCAAACAGTATTTCTTTCCTACTTGCTTTCTTACTGCTGGGGCTCAAGATTAAAAATGACTATTTGGATTTTGTTCTTAATTTTGGTAGTAAGTACAGAGAATCTGGAAAGGACTTGCTTTTCTCTAAAAAACGCACATGAAATTCTTCAAATAACATGCACAAAGAAATAATTTTGAATTTCTGGCTATATATTTATGAATAATTAAATCAATTTTATTATAATAACTACGATTTGTACTTTCTTTACTGTGGAGGTGAGATAATAGCTAGAGTTTTGGGTGGAGCATTCATAGGTATGGTTTGTACTTTTGTCTTCTATTTTATTCCATTAGTAAATTCCATAGCCCCTTTCTTGGGCGGTCTTTTAGGAGGCTATTATGCAGACGGAGGTTCTGGAGGAGGGCTTAAGACCGGAGTTCTAATGACCGTTTTCATGATTATTCCGGGTTTTCTTCTTGGGGGATTTCTTGGATCGATACTCAGAGATGTTCCTGTTCTTGGGGGACTTGTAGCGGCCTCCGCATTTATAATTACCATTGTCATCGTAGCTCATACCGCTTTGATAGGTATAATTGGCTCGGTAATTGGGGCTTTTTTGGCTGAAAAGGGGGAAGTTTGACAGTAGGGACTTGCTTATAAAGTGAACTTCGAGAATAGATAGTTTATGAATAACGTCTGCAAAATAAGGTTCATTAGGCAATAAACATCTCTAATCCTGAAGAATATCACTTGTGGAAACTTAGAAAGAAAAAACATAATAATTTTGAGTATAATATTTTGGGTAAGTATATGAATTGAGTAAGATGCTGGAGAGTTTCTATTCTCAAGCCAAAAACTTGCTTTTCGCTGCTCTGGCATTAGAGCGCTTTCAAGCACTTTCGTTTCTTTGTGCCTGTTATTCAAAGAATTTTATACGCGTTTTATCTAGATCCTCATGAGCCTTTGGCACATGCATAAAACATGAAAAATGTTTTACTAATGTTTAAGTTTTTCATAAGAAAATGAGGTTTAATAAAAATAAAATTCTGAAGAAAAAGTTTTTCAAATCTTTTTCTTCATCACAAAGTACTCTACAAAAATTAAGAACAGAGGCAGAGAAATTGCCATAAGTATTTTGGCTTTCCCCATAGGATTTTTAATTGTGCCATCCGTTTCTGCACTTCTATTGAGGGTACTCGTGTTTGTTTCACCGTTCCAGTTTCTCAACACTTCTTCTTCTGCTAGTCCACTGCTTCCCGATACCTGTTTCCTATCTGTGGAATAACTGGTTATTGCAAAGCAGGAGAAGCCAGGCGTTTTCGATTTAAAATAAACGTAATTTGTATCCTCTTTAACTTTTTCAGTATCTAGTGTTTCCCAGTCTTTATTATACCATTGAAGAATTACCTGGGACTGACTAATATTATTCTCTTCAAGCCATGATTTTTCAACTTTGAACTCTATAACCCCATTTTCACAATAATTGGCGACTCCTGCTCCATAATTTCCTACCCATATATTCACATATTTATATATCTTACCAGAAGGGACTCCTGAGACAAAAACAGATTTATCTTTGAGCATTTCTACAGTTGTAATTGTCTTCTTTAATGTCTTTATTGGGTCAAATTCGATAGATGTAATGCATGTAGCACCTTCCAGAAAATCGAACTTGATATGATAACCACTTTGCACGTTCCCGGTGGCAAGCTCCTTTGCCTCTACATTGCTTACTGGTTCTTTAGAAAGACTGACGCCTCCTGAACTGCTGCTGGAGGATCCTGAACTCTTACTTCCTGAGTTGCTGTCTGAAGACCCTGAACTATCACTTTCTGAATCGCTGTCTGAAGACCCTGAACTCTCATTTCCTCCGTCATCGCTTGAAACTGTTTCTTTATATACGGTTGCGGTTTTTGTGAACTCATTATTGGTTTCATCGCTTTCAGATACAACGCTTCCTGAATCCGCAGTTGCTTTCACTTCGATTTGCCCTTCGTTTCCAGGAGTCCAGAAAAAAGTGCCTGTTCCGGTATCACCTGCTGCAAGAGCGGGTATCGATGTAACTCCCGTATAACTTTCATTGTTTCCATTAATATCATACTTAATTTCGCTTTTCCCAGCAGCTGCAGAACCACTATTTTTCACTGTTGCCGTAAAGGTTATATTTTCTCCGGGATGAGGTTCTTCAGGACTCAGAGAAATCGATTCTATTTTCAGGTCCGGAAGCTCACTTTTTATATTTATGGTTTTTGACATTTTATTATTATCTTCATTACTTTCACTAACGGTCTTCTCGGAATCTGCGATCACTGTTACACTGACGTTTTCTTCATTTCCAGGGGTATACGAAAATTCTGCACTTGTACGTGTCCCTGCTGAAAGTTCAGGGATAGAAATCTCTCCTTCTGAATCTCCGTTAAAACTATATTTTGCAGTACTACTATTGGCAGTTGCCTCTCCCACATTCTTTATTTTCAGGGTAAAGTCCATAGGTTTCCCGGCTTCATTTTGGGCCGATGACTCTGAATATATATCTTCAACTACCAGATCTGGGAGCGACTCTTTTGCTATTTTCACAGAAATTTCTTTCTCACTGTCCTCTACGTTTTCTAAAGATGCCTTTATTGTTACAGTTCCTTCCTCGTCAGAAGTTGTCCACTTGTGAGAAATTGATTTTTCCGACCCAGCCTCTATCGCAGGGACTTCTTCTTTTTCCTTAGTTTCACCAATTGTATATATTATATTCGTTGTCTCTGATGTTTTAGTTCCAGTGTTCTTGACTAATGCTTTAACAGTGACTTCACTATCAGTTTTTGGATTTTCAGGGTCAATGGAGAGACTTTCTATTGTGAGATCCGAAGATTTTTCTTTTTCCACTACTACTTTAATCGTTTTTTCGGTATCTCCCACTGCTGCTTTTATCTCCACTGTACCCTCTTCTTTCGGAGTCCAGGTAAATGAGACTAACGAGCTATCTTCTGGATCTATTTCCGGTACTTTTACCGTTTTTGGGTCTGCTTCCCCTATTTCGTACGTTAATTTGGTCGCCTCAGAGACTTCAGTTCCAGTATTCTTGACTAATGCATTAACGGTTACCTCGCTATCAGGCTCCGGATTTTCAGGGTCCACCGAGAGGCTTTCTATTGTGAGATCTGCAGATTTTTCTTTTGCCACTACGACTTCTACTGTTTTTTTGCTATCTCCCAGCGTTGCTTTTATCTTCACTGTTCCCTCTTCTTCCGGAGTCCAGTCAAATGAAACTAATAAGGTTTCTCCCGGCTTTATCTCTAGTATTGGCACATCTATCGGATCTTTATCCCCTATTTTGCACACTGCCTTTGTTTGCTCTGAGACTGCAGTTCCCTGGTTTAGTACTGCTATTTCAATGGTTGCAGCTTCTCCGGGTTCTGGATTCTCTGGACTACACGAAATACTCTCTATTCTCAGATCACTGGTTGAATCTATAGGGTCTGTGTTATTTTTATCTGCAGCAGATGCCATGCCTGGAATCATACCAGAAATTATCAGCATTATTAATAATACAGAAATTACAGAACTAACAAAATCGGCTTTCATAGGCCTCCACCCCTACATCCGTAAACCGAAATTTCCGGTACGTCAGTAGCTTATTGATTTGTAATCGTACAGTTTATATAAATAAACTTCATAATCATTAATTTTCAGTGAGTGTCTCAATATAATGTTAGTCGAAGCAAGGACATTTTTACTCCACATAAATTCCTTATTGTCTAAACTTTCAATATTTATACTTAAAGTTAAAGCATTTTAATATATATTTTGGCCCTTCGTTGTTTTGTGTGGATATCTCATGATGTCCTCATAAAAACCAATGCGGTCTTGAATTGAAAATCATCTTATCCATAGGGAATGACGAAGAGCCTATATTTTTTCCCTAAAATTGACTCAGTTCCAAAATTTAGTGATAAACGTAAAATTAAAAATCACTACATTTTCTAAATCGGTTACAATCCTTTGAACATATCTTCCTGATTGAATTCTTTAGATAACGAATAATGAATTTGATTGAAGAACATTTTTCTCCTACAAATTCAGTGTTTCAGTCCAAAAATCACTAGATTTTGGACCAGAGTCTAAAATTGCTATATAAATATAAACAAAATTTAATCTAATTGTTCCTTATATATTACAATTTATAATTCAGGCAAAAATCTCTATGTTCTATCCCTATGTCAGTTCCCTATAATTAGATTTCTATTTTTTTTCATGTATAGATTTTTATTTATAGTTCGTATATTCAGTATTTATGAGCTAATTATTATATATTAACATTCATATTTCTTTAAGATATTTTTAACTCTGTTTGAACAAACGATCCAGAAATGTTAAAAATTACAGTGTAAAAGTAATAAAAGTAGTAAAAATAATTGGAAAATCCATTTCAAAAATATTAAAAAGTAGTATGCATAATACCTAAAATCAATAAAATAAAAATTATCATATTACAATTTTAAAATTTTACCTGAATCTTATAATAATACGTGAATTATCCCTCCCTAAACCCTTCGCATAGCTCAGAGTTTTGAGGTAGGCGCTTCTTAGTTCATTCCCCTACCTATTGGCAACATTCCTAGGCCTTTCCCCGCATTCCGCAGGTGACAAAGAGATATGAGCATGATAAATAGGACTGATATACTTGAGATACCTTTCAGCTTGCGGCTTTCCCCACCTTGTTCCCGATCCCTTCAGGAGTTGCCACATTCTGTTTGTCCACCTTAGCTTGGTTCTCGCATCAGGTTGGGGCGGCAATGTAACAATATCTATTAGACTTCAAAATACAATAAGTTTCCAGATTCAATAACAGTAGAAGATTGGAAGGTTGACGGTTTTCATCCCCCACCTGCCAGATTGGATTTATCAGATCTGTCGAGGAAGGGAGCTTCCCGCCTTATCGTTAAATCTCTAAATATAAAGTGCAAGAAAAGGCTAGACAATCAGATATTTTTTGTCTTTTATTTGAGTTCTGCTATCAACACCAAGTATTCCAGCAATCTCAATACCTTCACTTCCGACCTCTGCCAGTTGGGTGTAGATTTCGGCCTTTGTTATGTATTTCTCAGTTCGTGTTCCATCAGCTTCTTCCATTTTGATGGTTATCTCTTCTTTATTGTGTCCTTTCGCCAGGCATTCCTGAACGATTACCCCATACTGCTCTGCAATAACTTTCAGGCAATCGAAGATCTGATTGGTGGAAATGGCATCCTCTTCGTCAAGGAGGATTTTTGAAAGGTTATAAGTGCGGATATTTGCCCTGAAATAAGCCTGAACTTTTTCAGGAATTCTTGCCAGGTTTTCCATATCAATGAAATCCCCAAGCTCTTTATCCGAGGTGATTTCCTTATCGTCTTCATATACAAAATACCTGTGATCTCCGCCTTCAATCCTGAATTTCCGGTTTGCTTTTTTGTTTTCCAGGGCTATGCGTACGTTTTTCTGAGTGTCATACTCCAGAAAAGTTACAAAAAATTCGGAAAGGTTCTGCATTTTTATTTTTTCTTCTTTTCTCAGGATGCCTGCCCGAGCCCATCCTGGCAGGCTTAAGCTTTCAAGTAGTTTTTCGACTGTCAGAGTCTCTTCTGTAAAAGTAAGCGTGTAATGATACTGTAAACCCGAGACCCAACCTTCCATTTCTCCTGAAATGCCATTTGTATTGCTGGAAAGTTCGAATCTCTTTTCAGCTCCGTAAACTCCTGTGATTAAAAACCTGCTAAGAACTTCAAGTATTTCTTCTTCTATTTTTTTATATTTCTCAGGAGTTCCATTTTCTATTTTTGTATACTCGGCTTTGAGGATTTCTCTTTTTTTCCCGAGATTCTCACTGCAAGTTTGCAGGATTGCGTTAGTACAGGGTATAATGTCCTCTATATCAACTTCATTTACTAATTTTCTGAGTAAAGTCTCAAGCTTCTCTTCAAAATAATTCATTCCTTCTATTCTACTCTTCAGTTCATGAAGCGCTTCTTTCTGCTTGCACTTTATCTCTATTATTGAGTTTTCCAGAGGGATTACTCGGGAAGTTATATCTAAAAAAGTTCTCAGATCCTCAATGAAATCACGCTGTACAGGCAGTTCCCTAGAGTCCTGGTAAATATATTTCATAAAAGCACCCTGAATAGCTAGACGACCCTTCAAATATTCTATGATCTATAGCTATATAACGTTTTATCTAGAGGCTTTCTCTATTTCTAAAATAAGTCCCTTCTTTTAAGCAACGAGTTTTACATGAACCTATATCTTATACTTTGGATAGAGGTTCTATACTTATATTTTTCTCTGAAGTGGCCGAGAAGAGCCCGGCCATCTCATAATTTAAAGCAGAACTTTTCTGACAGGGTTCAGAATCTCATTTATATACTTTGCGGCTGAATTTTTCAGATCCATTGGATGAACACTTTCTGCTACAAAGGCATTTTCCATTTCTTCGTAACTCATATATGTTATATTTCCACCGAATTTCTCAGGTCTCTCTATGACAACAGTTTCGTATCTGGGAAATATATGGTAGCGGAAAAGAGCGAGAATTGGGTTTTCTTCCGTGTCTCCTATCTTGCAGTAGGCTTTCTTAAACTTTCTGTAGATCTCTTCTTCAGTGTCATCCACCGAAATAAAATTCTCCTTTGATGAAGCCATCTTGGTTCCATCCAATCCCAGGAGAATTGGGGTATGAATACAAATTGGGGTTTCGAATCCGAGATTCTTTAGGTTTTCACGGGCAAGCATATGGATTTTTCTCTGGTCAATACCTCCAACTGCGATATCAACTCCGAGCATAGCGATATCAATAGCCTGCATCAGTGGATATACCATCTGAGAAACGGTTGGGTCATCCATAGCACGCCCGACTTCATCCATGCTCCTGCGAGCCCTGTTCAGAGTCACTGACCTTGAAAGTTTGAGAACATTTAGCATGTACTCTGCTCCAAGCTGATAGTCAGACCCATAAACGAAATTAGTTTTTTCTTTGTCAAGCCCGAGGGCAATAAAGCAGCGCTTGTTATAGTCTGCAATCTTTCGGACTTCTTCGAGCGTACCTTTCCGATTGAGATAAGCGTGCACGTCCGCAAGCAGGACAGTAATTTCGAATCCGGCTTTTTGGAGATCAATTAGTTTATTTACTGTAAGAACGTGTCCCATATGGATTTTTCCACTAGGTTCGTATCCGACGTAGGCACGTGGAGCTTTTTTGTTGTTAAGAAGCTCTTCAAGTTCTCCTTCAGTTACGATTTCCTGAACATTTCTTTTTATAAGTTCGAGTCTGTCCATTGCCTCTACATTCCTTTTATTTTCTTATTCTCAAAACCTTAATTCCTATTAATAAGTTTCTGTAAAAACGCCATACCTTCTTCGGATTTAAAATTTGGGATTTCCCAGTTTTGAATGACCCTTCTACGCAGAGATTTTGTCTCTTTGTCAAGTACAGGATTAAAGCCAGAGATCTCGTATTCTTCTTTTGAAATAATAACTCCTCTCCTCTGCCATGCAGGAAGCGTTGCAAGATTGATTCCTCTCTCAAAAAGCATTTCATGGATTTCCCATTCTTTTTTTCCTCTGAGACATTTCGAAGCCTCAACCTTACTTATTCCTTCATCCCTCAACGTATAATATCCCCAGGCTGCCACAAAATTGCGCCAGGCTTCAAGTTGCCTCCAGTGAAAATACGCAGGAATCTCCTCTTTTTGAAGAACTACTATTCTAGAATCAAAAGCCACAGGTTTTTCAAGCTGCAAATTTATCGTAAGTGCACTACCCAGAAAGCTTGCCGTGACAGAGTCAATTTTTTCTATTCTTCCCTCAAAGGGAAGTTCCATAAATAGAAAACTAACTTCATCTGAAAAAGTGTAAGCAAAGAGAGGGCTTAATCCACTTTTCTTAATAAAAAGTTCAGCAGTATCCGCCATTGCCCTGGCGAAAGTTTGATCATAGGGTTTTCCAAAGCCCAGGTCCCTAAGTGTGTTTTTAAAATTCCTGCCGTCCGCGCGCACAACCACCGGAGGGATACAGCGCATCTCAGCATAAATTTCCCGGTCTTTCATGTACTTTTCAGATTAACTTAATCTTCTTTTCGCTTTTTGTATCTCTGGATAACATCTCTCACTATTATAATATCTGCTGCCGTTATAACCCATCGGTAAGGAATAATTACGCCCCTGGTAGTCAGGTCAAAAAGTTCCCTATTAATATCCGAAATAGCAAGCCCGGTAATTTTCTGATCTTCTATATCAATTACGAGATCCTGCAACTTCCCTACATACACACCAGCGTTTGTGTATACGTTTAAACCAAAAAGTGATGTAAGTTCTGCGCGCATTATATCCCTGCTTTGTAAATTAATTTAAATCTTTCTCCTAATCTTATATGAAAAACATACTTATATATCTTACAGTTTTGCCAACTTATATCATCGCCAGTTTTATCTCGCATTTTCAGGTATAATGGAATCTCAGTCATTATTATAATAAATTCTCTTATTTCAACTGGAGAGATAAAAGTGACCTCGTTTTGTTAAATTCTTTGTCCGATGTTTGAATTTAGAAGAAAGAGTTCTAAACATATTAAGCTGCTTTCACTCTTGTTTGTTCAAAGGCTACAGCTTATTTATCTTTTTCCTGTAATTGTCCAGATAAGAAGATACCTTTTTGAGAATTTTCTGGCTCACAGGTAAATTCTGAATTACCTGTGATCAGAACTCTTAGTCTTTTATATAATCTTTCTTTTTATTCTAATTTAATTCTCTTTGAATCTCAGTTTATCTCTTTTCCAGTTTATTTCTTTACACTTCTAGCTGTGAAATCACGTTTCGAATAGTTTCTGATGATTTTCGGAGGGTATCGTACTGGCTTTCATCGAGCTTGAGTTCAAGGATTTCTTCTACTCCGGATGCCCCAAGCTTTACGGGTACACCGAAGTAAATACCTTTCTGTCCGTACTGTCCTTCAAGGTAAGCTGAAGCAGGCAGAATTCTCTTTGAATTTTTAATCACGGCTTCCGCCATTGAGACAATAGCTGCTGAAGGGGCATAAAAAGCACTGCCCTGTTTAAGGAGCTCCACGATCTCGGCCCCTCCGTTTACTGTCCTCTCTACCAGCCTGGCAATTCTATCCCCTGGAAGCAGGTCCGTGAGTGGAACTCCTGATACTGTTGTATATTGAGGAAGAGGCACCATCAGATCTCCATGACCACCTATAACCATTGCCTGCACATCTTTTTTCGAACACTTCAGTTCTTCTGCAATAAAGCTTGCAAAACGTCCCGAATCCAGAACTCCGCTCATTCCGAATACTTTCTTTGTCTCAAATCCTGTTAATTTCATAGCTATGTACGTTATAATGTCAAGCGGATTTGTGACATTAATTACTATGGATTCCGGAGCATATTTTGCAATATTTCTGGAAACCTCTGCTATTATTTTAGAATTTATTTTAATCAGATCTTCCCGAGTCATTCCGGGTTTTCTTGCAATCCCTGCTGTAATTATTACAAGATCAGAGTCTACGATATCTGCATAATCATTGGTCCCAATTATTGACGTATCATAACCTTTTATTGCCCCTGCCTGTATAAGGTCGAGAGCTTTTCCTTGCGGTAGTCCTTCCACAATATCCGTCATGACAATTTCGCCAAGTTCAAGTTCAGCTAGTCGCTGGACTGTAGTTGCCCCTACGTTTCCTGCACCAATCACGGAAATTTTAGCCATTAACTGCACACCTGTATTAAGTAATTTATTTTGATAGTTTTGGAATTTTCATCTTTAATAATTTATCTTGTAATGTGACTCTTTATCCTCGGTCAGCCACTATTGTTATATTTATCTGTGTTCGAACTTTATACTATATCTAGTTCTTGAATTTGTTGTTTTTCTCTTTTGAACACTTTCAGTTTCATGCAGTATTTTTATTAAATATTACCCCCAAATGGTTCAGGGGAAATATGCTGAATAATACATACATTCATATTCCAGGTGTAGGAAAAGGCCTTGAACGAAAAATCTGGGCTCAAGGCATACATACATGGAAAGAATTTCTTGAAATGGAAGACCAGATCTCTATACCTTCATCACGAAAGGCCAGAATTTGCGAAGAGGTGAGGAAATCTTCTGAACATCTTGCAGCAAAAGATCATTGTTTTTTCTCACAATGCCTTCCTTCTGCCGAACACTGGAGGGCATATTCCTTATTTTCCGATTCTGCCGCATTTGTAGACATCGAAACAACGGGACTTTCTAAGTCCCGAGATGAAATAACTATTGTGGGAATCTACAACGGAAAAGAATCAAAAACGTATATAAAAGATATTAACCTTGATGACATTGTAGAAGAGTTCTCAAAATACAGGCTACTTGTATCCTTCAATGGTGCCCGTTTTGATTTACCTTTCATAAAATCCGAATTTCCCGAAATTGAGTTCAATCAGCTCCATATAGACCTTATGTACCCTTTAAAGCGAATAGGGTACAATGGAGGTTTAAAAAACATTGAAAAACTACTCGGGATCAGCCGAAGCGACGGTACTGAGGGCATAACAGGTTTTGATGCCGTGAGGCTCTGGAAAAAATATGAGAAAGGAGATCGTGAAGCTCTGGATACACTTATTAAATACAACAGAGAAGATACAGTTAATTTGAAAACTATTATAGAGCTTACTTACCCTAAAATGATTGACAATGCTCTGAATGCCTGAGAGGTATTATCTTTCAGGTTCCGAATGGTAAGAGGTAAAAATCAGGCTGCAATAATATTTACATAGTTACTTTATTATACTTATATTGCTGTTCCTGATAGTCAACTCTGGTAATATATTGGCGCCTTTATATAATATTCTTGTTTGTAATCCGAATATCAGCTATATGCTCTGGTAGGAAAGGGGAACTCGATGGAAGTTACAATGAAGTTCGGGGATAAAGTCACTATGGCAGACATCCGAAAACTCCATGATATGGAAGATGTAGTGTTTGATAAGGAGTGGTTTGAAGAAACAGAAGTACGAAATCGGGATGTGTACTACATGTTCAGGGACCTTGCGAAAAGTGACTCTGAACTTGAAGCAATTAAAGCTCATCACCTGAGGTATGACATTACTGTAATTCCTCCCGCAATGCTTGGATCAGAATATATTAAAACTGTAGGTCACTACCATCCGCGTGTTCCAGGAACAAATGTCTACTATCCTGAAATTTATCAGGTACTTGAAGGTTCTGCTACCTATCTTTTACAAAAGGTGAAAAGTGGAGAGGAAGATTTTGTTATGGATGTCGTAGTCATAACAGCAAAAAAAGGAGATTTAGTACTTGTTCCTCCTGGATATGGGCATGTGACTATAAACGCTTCCGATAAAACTCTCGAAATGGCAAACTGGGTTTGCCGCGACTTTTCCTCGGTTTATGAACCTATAAAAAGGCTTTCCGGAGCTTCTTACTTCCTGCTTAAAGATGGTTATGTCAAAAATCCTCTTTACAGAAATACACCACCTATCCGCCACCTTAAGCCCCTTGCATACGATGAGCTAGGGCTTGGTTCCGGAGAATGTATGTATGAGCTTGTGCATAGAATTGAAAAACTGAGATTTTTAACGGCTCCACAGGATTTTACAGGATTCTTAACAGGAGTGCTCTGAGAACAGGCTATTTTCCAGCTTAAACAGACTGGACTTTTATTTTTCCTTTTTAAGTTTGTTCTCCCAGAAAACTTCTACTCTTATCTCCTGCCCTATAGTAAGCCCGGTTTTATGAGCAGGTGAGAGCGCAAAAAATTAGTGATAAGGGCTCAAAACATATATTATGGTTATATTATGGTTATTAGTACATAATTAGCACATAATTAATACATAACTTATAATAAGTATAAATACCTTCAACTACTGGAGATTCGAAATGCAAAAAAATGGATACCGTGTTCAATTTACATCATCCAGAATAAAGGATCTTATGTACAGGACTACGTTTGATCCTAAAAAAATGGATGGAGATATCATTCTTAATCTTTCACTTATTGATAAAAAAGATCTGGACGATGTGCTTGGGATTTTTAAAATGGTAATCTCAAGCGGGCTTTCTGTGACTCCCTATGTTAAGATAGTCTCCGAAGGAGAATCTATCGGAGACCTTACTATCGAAAAGGGAAAGGTAGGTATCGGAACCGTATGCAGCATTACGATTGACGGCGTACTTCTCAAGGCAGGAATTCCTGTAAACCCTAAACTTGGAGGAGTTGTTCAGATCCGAAACGGAGTTCCGGTTCGTTTCACTGATGTGCTGACCTATGTAAGTACGACTGTAGATCCGCTTGAAATCTTGATGTCACAGGGTATTACTTCTGTGTCGGAAATGCTCAGGACAGGCTCAGGTAAGATTCTTGCAAATCTTAGGGAAGCTCCTATGGTTGCAAGAGATGAAATCGAAAGCTGCCTTTCTGACCTTCTGGATGCAGGCTTTAGTGGAATTTTGGAAGTTGGAGAACCAAACACACGGGTTCTGGATGTTCCCATAGAGAGAGATCATCTCGGAATAGTCGTCATAGGAGGGACAAACCCTATGGCTGTTGTACAGGAGTATGGAATTGCCATAGATACCAGTGCAATGTCAAGGTTAATCTCGTTCAAAGAGATGAGCAGGATTGAAGATCTGGTTTAAGGCTCAGGTAAATCCTATTCTAAAATTTCTTTGTTTTTATTGAGCCTTTACCTACTATTCAGTTCAGTTTCTCGGAAGATACTTCCGAAGGCTGGTTCTTTACTTTGAATGTGCCTTTCTTCGCATTTGTTCTCCTATAAACAGATCCAGTTTTCTTGCAAACTCTTCCTTTTTACCATTGGGAATAGTTGCTCCTGCTGCAATATCGTGTCCTCCGCCTGCACCTCCAACTTCAGCTGATATCATCGACATTGCTTCCGAAAGGTTAACTCCCCTGCGAATCAGATCCTGTGTTCCCCTGGCTGAGACTTTAATCCCTCCTTCGGCTTTTGCAAAAGCAATAATGGGAAGATTTCTGTTTTCAACTAGTGTAGAACTCATGCCTGCAATAATTCCCACAATAGTTTCTTTTATTTCTGAGCCTGCATCGAAGTACTGGATATTTTCAAGCTGAACGACTCCTTTTTCTTTAACATATATGAGCCCGTTAACAAGGTTCTGTCTATGTTCGGCAAGCAGTTTACGGGCATCTTCATAACCTTTCTCTCTATCTCCCATGCAGACTGCAAGTCCTATCTCAGCGTGGTCATAACGTGCAGTGGCATTAAGAAGGGTGGAAAACTCTGAAGCGTCTCTCATTTCCGTACCTTCTTTTTCCCCCAGAAGGACATAAACTTCACCTACCAGGCGCTCGATTTTATATGAAGGTATACCTGATTTCAGGCAGTATTGGATGAGTCCTGAGACAATTTTCTGTTTTTCCGGGGTTTCAAGGTCAATCCAGCGCTTCCAGCGTTCATCCTGGTTGAAGCGAATGTTGAGAGTATGAAGAAACTCGATGCAAGCTTCTTCATTTCCTGTAAGCCCGGGAAGATAGGGGTCTGAGGAGTATTGTATCAATTTATAAATTGGGCGGGTTTGCTTTCCGAATAGGGTCAGATCCTTTTTGAACTGGAGAGTGCCTTCTTTAACTCCTTCTTCCAGAATTTCCCTGTTGATCCCGACAAGCTGCCCCATTTTCAGATGTTGCATGTCCCCAACTGCTCCTACTATGGCCAGCGAGGAAAGATCCTGATTTTTTCCAAGGGCTGAAGCCAGCAGGTAAGTACTTCCCGAGCCGCTCAGTTCATATGAACCATTTGCTCCGAAAAGGTGAGGATTCAGGTGAAATTGATAGCTTCCCTGAGGCTGGTGGTGGTCTGAGATCACTGCATGAATCCCGCGGGATTTTATTTGTTCGCACATCCCGCTTCCCAGATCCGTAAAAATGACAATATTATGATTTTCATCTGCGATGGTATCAAGAGCCTTTTCATCAAGTTGCTTGACAAAACGTGTTGTATATTCAAAATTGCCACGTTCAAGGGCAGTACAGATAATCCCTGCAGAAGTCAGCCCATCAGCATCAATATGTGACACAACGTGGACTGATTTATACTTTTTAATCTCTTCGGCACACTTTGCCGCCTCTTTATAAAGTGTTTTCATTGTCTCAGACATTATTCTCTCCACGGTTTTCTACTTGCCTCAGTTTAAGCGTTTTTCCGACTTTATTTTCTTTCCCACTCCATAGGTTCAACTCTATAATCTTTTCCTTCTCTTTTGATTTCTGGAAAACTCCGGATCTCCTGTAACGTAAGTTTGAGATTCTTATCAAAGTATTTTTTTTCGAGCTCATTCCAGGGAATCATGTATGCTTCTCTGCCGTGCCCGGGTCCCAGGCGAAGTTCCACTGCAAGAAAGCCACGTCTTCCTGATTTGTTCAGGTAGTTAGAAATTCTCTCTATCTGATGAATTCCATTTTTATCCACGGTAAAATGCTGAGAGAAGTAAAGTGCGTTTGCTCCCTTGTCCACTGAGATGCTTTTGCATTCAATTCCCAGGTATAGATCTGGATTAAGAGAGTCTACAAGCACATCAAGAAACTGCGGAGTAAATCTATGTTGCTTAAGTCTGTAAGAAATAGCTCTTATTCCGTTTTCTTCAATGTACGCATTAAATGAGTTTACAAGCATGTGTTCAAACTCGGTCATGAAATCCTGTTAAATCTTTTCGCTATCTTACTTAAGCTTTTTACTCAGGATACCATTCTTTTTACTTGAGTGAACAGGGGCAGATACGTCAGTCGGGACAAAGTTTCAGGGTCAGGGGACTGGATATCCATTAGTCTGAAACTTCTTGGTCACCTAAAACTAAGCTCATTATCTTAAACCAACATCCTGTATCTGAAACTAACATTGATTCTCTAAAACTAACTGCTATTGATCATACCCAGAGTTTTAGCCAGAGATCTATAGAAGATAATTCTGGAGTCGATAATTTTGGAGTATGGTGGGAAGGTACGAAAATTTTCTCTCAGAGAGGTTTTAGAGAAGCCTATTTAAAGGTCAAAAAAGTTTGAACAAAATAATTGTTTTATCAGCGCGCTCAATTTGAGCAACACGTTTTATAAAAAAACAGATGCCGATCAGGATCTGACCGGCTTATGTAGTTTTTTTAGTTAGACATAATGAAACTTACAAAGTCTGGGCTGAGTCTTGTTTCTCTTACGAGTTTCTCAATAGTATCTTCGTCGGAAAACCCTTCTTTCTTTAGTTCCTGTATGCGGTCGAAAACACGCTGGGAGATTTCGGAGTACTCATTAATGTCTTTTCTGTGGCCCCACACATCGCCCTCAAGTAAAGCAATGTTCTGCATGGAAAGATACATCTGTGCGGAACTGGAAATTGTTTTCTTGTATGAGCTTGGGATGTGGATCGCTTTAACTTCTGGACACTTCAGGATGAGTTTAAAAATATCCTTGTTGGATGGTCTGAATGCAAGATGGATAATTTCCTCATCAAGTTTTAAAGTGTCTATCTCTTCTTTTGAACTTACAACTCTAATTTTCATTTTTATCACCATTTATTTCCAGGAATTTTAAGGTGTTTTAGAGCCTTTTAGGGTTTCTTTAGGGTATTTAGGGTTTCGTCCTTAGAGTCTCGTCAGAATTTTTCAGGATTGTTTAGAGTTCATTAGAGTCTCTTCAGAGTTTCTTTAGATTTCAGGGTTTCAGGAGTCCTTTCAGAACTTGTAGGATCTTCAGGTCTCCTTAACATTTTTACATTTTCTGGAATTTACTTTAAGTTTTTATAATTTTTATGTTTATCGGATTTACTCAATTATTTGTTTTTTAATTTCTTGAATTTATCAGTTTTAAGTTTCAGTTAGTTTTATTTTAAAAACTCTTCGAAATTCTAGAGTTTACAAATCGTTTTTCAAAACCTAACATTTAAACTTAAGGTTTTTCCTATGTTACGGACGTATAGTATTTAATTTTTTACTAACGTTTTTTATCTTCTTTCTAATTCTTAAATTTTATTTTATAAAGTTGACCCTGGAAAAACTGACTTTTCTTCTCTTTCTGTTTAGTATAATCTGTCAAATTCAAGAACCTTTGTTCTTTAAAGCTAATTTATTCTGAGAATTTTGAAAAGCAGTTAGTAAGATAAAGCCTTTACTCTTACTGATACTTCTTATTCTACATTATAATTTTTTATATATAGGAAAACAGTTATACGATAACCATACCATACTATTTAATATTTTTCTGTAAAACTCTTTTAAGCATATCCTTGATTTTATAAAAAAGTCTTTTAGCCAGAAACTTGACTATGAAAATTTACTTCTCAGCTCGAGGCACTAGGTTATTAAATCTGAGACTTTTTCTTATACGCTGGGTTTTGACAGTTTACTAAAGCTTTAAATTAGTGCCTCCAAGCCTATTTTTAGGTGTATACAGGTTAATAATACACACTGGTTTCAGAATTTAAAGTTAAGTTAGTGGCAGGGTTAAGTTAGTGGCAGGGTTAAGTTAGTGACAAAATTAAAATTAGTAACCTGCTCGGGAGTTGCAGGTCTTAATCTTTTAAAACCTTTGACATATATACGTTATCAAGAACATACCCGAATTTTCGATAGTACTCTCTGGCTCCTATTCCGCTAATAATGGCAAGTTTCCGGTATCCATTTTCACGTACTATCTTCTCTGCATATTCCAGAAGTTCCTTTCCATATCCTCTATGCTGCCACTCTTTTTGCTTTGCTTCTTTTCCTATAGGTACCATGGACCCATAAACGTGCAGTTCTCTTATCAGAGCGGCATCCTGCAGTTCCGGGCGATGAGGGGCAGCAGGGAAGCGCAAACGGGCAAATCCGATGAGGACATCTGCAGCAAGGTCTTCAAACGCGATGAAATGCTCTTTGCCTCCGCAAGCTTCATATGTCTCTACAGTCAGCTCGATGTCATGTGGATTTATTTTTCTCCCTTTCAGGCCAGTATGTCCTACTTCTCTGCAGCGAATACAGTGGCACTTTCCGCCTCTTTCTCTCAGCTTTTCTTCTGCAAGCTGCCTGAGATTACTCTTTCGGACCCCGGCAACGATCTGGTAAGCTGGAATATCCCGCTGGATACGCTGGAGTCTTACCCATTTAGGCAGGATCTCTTTTATATCCGCAATTAGTTCGGCAGCTTCTTCGTCAGAAAGAGCCTCGTAATCTCCTGCTTTCCAAAGTTTGTAAAGAGGAGTTCCTTCAGTTACCAGGGTAGGATAAATTTTGAGATAATCGGGTCTGAAGCGAGAATCTTCGAAGAGCTTTTTGAAGCCTTTTAGGTCCAGCTCTGAATCCGAGCCAGGCAGATGAGGCATCATATGGAATCCAACTTTGAATGCGCTGTCCCGTAACACTTGATTAGACCTGACAATTTCTGCAACTCCGTGCCCTCTCTGCATACGAGTGAGCACAAAATCATAAACACTCTGAACTCCGAGTTCTACCTTAGTTCCTCCAAGTTTGAGGAATTCGTCCACATGTTTCTCTCCTGCCCAGTCAGGACGTGTTTCAAATGTGATTCCTACGTTGCGAATTTCAGCTTTTTCATTTGCTTTCTGCACCTCTTCAAGAGGAATATAAGGTAAAGATTTCCCAATTCTCCAGGCTTTTTCTCTCCACTCTTTACCTGTGAAATCGTTCATTGCCTCAAGGCAGCGTTTAATAAACCATTCCTGATAATCGAGACTGCGTGCAGAAAACGTCCCTCCCATCACTATCAGTTCCACTTTTTCTACATCATGGCCGATCTCTTTAAGCTGGGAAAGCCTGGATTCAACCTGGGAATAAGGGTCAAATCCATGCTGGATTGCCCGCATGGCTGCAGGCTCTCTTCCCATATAACTCTGGGGCGACTTGAAAGCAGAGTTGGGTCCTCCCGGGCAGGGAAGGCAAACTCCATGAGGGCATGGAGCCGGAGATGTCATTACAGCAATTGCCGCAACTCCGGAAATCGTTCTTACAGGCTTCCGTTTCAAAAAATCTGTAATTATTGCCTTCTCTTCGTCCGATCCCTGGGTTATGACATCCCCGTTTCTGGGGAGGCTGGCCAGATGATAATGTTTACTGACATCTTTTTTTGCCTTATTTAACTGGTTTTCGTTTTCTATCTCGCCGGCAAGTACTTTTTCAAGGATTTCCCTGCAGGCCTTATTATAATTATCTTCTTTCATCTCAAGTTCCGTCTTTCCGGTTTCTGGGGTTCAACTTTTTATTCTTATGGCAGTTCTAAATAGAAGCCAATTTTGAGAGCTTCATAAAGATTTTATGATTTTTAAAAAAGCTACTTAATTTGATCTTATTGAAAGTATTTGAGCTGATCCCAAAGCTCAAAATGATTTACCAACTCAAATTATGGATAATCAGTCGAGAGCTTCGGATCACGAAGTAGGTTTGAAAACTCACATTGATACACCCGCATTGATGTACTCATACCGATGTAGTAATTTAATTGGTTTCGGGATGAGCTGTCCACTTAATGCGAGCATGACGGCAGTTCAATATTTGATGTGCAGAGCCTGCTTCATTTTAAATCCATAAGTTTTTACAGGTCATTCTTAACAAAGATCAAATCCAATAATAAAGGTTCCGAGCCCTGCTGCCGGTTTGAGACCCATTACAGACCTGATATACTCATCCGAGGGAGTGGACGGAGATGCAATTACAGCATTGGTCACACCTTCTACGCATTCCACGTCCTGGCATTTCTTGGGTGGAAGTACTACAGTTATGGGTTCTTTCTTTGCATCTTTTGGCTTAGGCACGCAGCTCTTGTAGATTACAAGGTTTCCCATAACCAGCATATCGTTACATTTTTTACATTCCTCAAGTTTCTCGGGATCGTAAACATCCTCCCCAACCTTTTCTCCATACTGCATAAGTACTACATTGGGCCCTTCAGGCCAGACATAATTCATATTAGTTGTAAAGGCTATGATTACCTGGCGTTTGAAGACTTCCTTTATTCCCCGATTGTCTCCTACACCAAGCCCCATAAGTACAGCTCCTTCAGCTTTTTTTTCAAGCTCAAAAATTTTCTTTTTGTCTTCTTCACTCAAGATATATGTATCTTCTACGCCTTTCATGGCTTTTATCCTGCATATAACATCCTGAATAACAGTTTTACATTCCACAGCGAATTCTCCGTCGTGTTTTTAGACCTATTTTCTATTACTGAATTGTAAGTATGATCTTATGATTTCATACTTTTATTTAGTTCCTTCTTATGTTCATAATGTGTCAGGCCTTTTTGCCTTCTTTTAAATTTACCGATATCCTATAACGTTCTTTTTATATTTCTCTTTTTATATCCCCAATTTCTAATATGATTCTATTTTCTCCTACAAGTAACTTATATGAATTTTTTAAGCATTTTTATATAAATCACAAAAAGTGATTACTATAAATATTTACAGTTATTTAATAATTGCATTAGATTTTTTCCAGATTCTTAAGTGCATTTTTATACTGATGCTTCTATTCCAGAATCGATTCCCTATTTTCCTAGAAAAATCCGTGATCTGCGGATCAATCCTAGAAAAAGATTTAGATTTTTGAAAAATTACTCCTCTAGCGTATCGAAAGTGTACCTCAAGAATAAGTCAAGAATTGAAGCGTTGTCAATGATAATGGTTCTCTACTTGATGATTTATTCAATTGCGGAATGGAATTTGAAGACAAAATTAGAGAACGAAAATGAAACGGTTCCAGATCAGAAAGGGAAACCAACAAAAAGAACTACAATGAGCTGAATTTTTAAGTTTCAGGGGATTACAGAACTTATAACTCAGAAAAAATGGAAAGTAAAGTCAAAAATACTGAATATGGAAGAGATTCACTGGAAGACATTAGTCTCGTGGTGGAGAAATATGAAAATGTCTATCTATAATTACGTTTACCTTCTAATTATATTTACCTGCTAAATATATTATAAATCAACCTCTGTCAAAATATAGAAATTAATCCGTATTAAAATAGAAAAATTAAGGATACGAATTTAAAGGTTAGGCCGAATTGAAGGTAAAGATTACACAATTTATTTTCAAGCTACGTAATCTATATAAAGGTTTGAATACAAGCACATATTTAATAAACTTAATTAAGGAATCAAATGTCAGGAAAAAAATCTTTAATTATATTTGCAGGCATATGCATTTTGTTAGTAGGGATTGTTATTCTAAACCCTTTTATGCAGCATAACTCTCCTACTGGTAAAGAAGAAAACAACGTTGAAGAAGAAAACAATGTTGAAGAAAAAAACAATGTTGAAGAAGAAAATAATAGTGAAAGCGTTGATCCTAATTCTTTTTTCATAAATAATTGGGGTAATGCAAATCATAAAGTTACTGTAGAACTACTTAACTCAAAAAACACTTCTGTATTTAGCAAATCATATTCCTCAGTTCCTGGAAAAACTATAAAAGACAAATTTTCAATTACACCGGTACCAGGTGGAGAAATTGTAGTTACATTAGATAACGATATTACCAGGACCCAAACTGTTTCAGAAAATTCAACAAGCTTGGTACTATACGTCGACGTAGATATGCTAACCAGTAATCCATTGGACCTAAGCATTATTCTTCCATGAATAAATGATGCACTGAAATGGTGCACTGTTCACCACCAGAGCTGGAAATAGCCTTCCTATAACTATACCGCAGTAAAATCTGGAATTATTCATCCTGAGAAGTTTGCAGATATCCTAACTTTGGTGGCACTATCTTTGAACACATTCTCCGGTTTTTCCATTTCATCCATACCATTTACGGGTAGCTCAAATATGAAAGATGACCCTTTTCCTTGAACACTTGTAAACCATACTCTCCCCTTATGCAAATCAACAAACTGTCTTACCAGAGCAAGCCCAAGGCCAGTACCTCCGTACTGGCGATTCATGCCCGAATCAATCTGTTTGAAAGGCTCAAACAGGTATTTCTGGTCTTCAGAAGATATACCTATTCCTGTATCTGTGACCGAAAATATAGCTCTGTTTCCGTTTTTTTTACAGTAGACAGATACTTTGCCTCCTTCCGGGGTAAACTTGACCGCGTTGCTTACGAGGTTGTAAAGGATCTGGAGAAGGCGGCTTCTATCTGCCTTAATATCTCCAAAATCCGTACCTATCTTAAATTCCATTTCAAGGCTTTTAATCTGGGCAAGGGGCAAGATAGTGGATTTCACCTCATCGAAAACCGAGACAATAGAAAATTCATTGTAGTTGAGGTTTTGCCATTTTTCGTTAAATTACTTATTTTTTCCAAATACTAATCAAAAAAGGTTATTTTGCAAAAAAATTAGTTGCTTGTCTTTTAAATAGATTTTTAAAATATATCGTAAGGATTATACCTGATTAAGGCTATTTTAAGTTTGCAATCTAAAAACAAACCATAAAAAGGCATAATCCATGATAAAAATTATTGATAAGGGATATAAATATTTATTGCTACAACTGAGTGATTTTTTAGGAATTGCAAAAACAATAGTTGTAAGTCTGAAGAGCATTGAAGGTCGAAAAAAATATGAAAATCTATTTGGAAAAAAAGTTAAAGACAAAAAGGAAAATATAAGAGTTTATGCTCTTCACCCCAACCAGTCACTGCTTATAGATTTCATAAGTAATCTTTTTGAGAAACCAATATCTTTAGCCATCTTCCACGATTATATTCTTTCCAAAAGTCCTAATTTTAAAATAATATTCCAGGACACTAATAAAAAGAACAAGAAAAACGCAAAAAGCAATAGACGTTGTATAACTTTAGTACTTCAAACATTACTTTCTGACTTTTTTGAAGGCACAATAGATATCCTTAAAAGGAAAATTAATATCCCTTACAGAGTTAAACCTTTGATTGTTAAGAGTAAGGACTACATGGAAACTGTTCTCCCCCTGGATCAAATACTTGCTTTTCAACATATTAAAACATTTAAGGGGTATTTAGGTAATATTTTTGCACTAAACCCTTCGCTTGATTCTTATTTCAATGACCTTCAAGTTTCAATGGAATATACGCCTCAACTTGAAGAATTGGCTTTTAATAACATTTTCAAGTTAGAAGTATCAAGATGCAAACTTGGGTACTCCAACCTTGAATCATTTATTAGAGATTACAACCAAAATCAAGCTTTAAGACAGGAGTTAAGAATCAGAAGCAAGGGAAAAATTACTCTTTCATCTTATCGACGAAATTTAAAAATGATTTATCCTTATCTGGACAAATATGCAAGACTACTGATACAAGAATGTAGAAATTTTAACCTTATTGGTGATAAAATCTGGATTTGGGATAGAAGATTTTTTGAGTGTAATTGCAGTGGTTTGAAAAATAAAGAAACTGGACTGCTTTCAGATCCAGATGCTGGACATTATGTCAAGAAAACAGGCAAATATAGTGTATTATCAGGAACAGGATACACTGATACATGTATTGTTGATAGCTGGTGGGGTTTACCTGTTTATTGGGATGCAGTAAATGCTAGCAAAAATGACAACACTATATTTCAGGATACAATAAACCAGTGTATGGAATCAACAACAGTAAAACCGTTTTTTGTGATAGCAGACGCAGGACCTGATAGTCATTCTTCTAATGAAACTGTAGTTGAAAAAGGGGTTATTCCAATCATAGCAGCAAGAACAAATAGTGCTGGAAATATCTTGAAAACGGAAAAGGGAACTCACTTTAGAGCTCAATACATCCCAAGAATTTACCATAAATTGCTTGGAAAATTGTACAATATTAGAACAACTGTTGAAAGAAAAAATTCAAACGATGTTGTTGGATACAAGAGATCAAAAACACCGACAAGAGGAAAGGTATGGGCCAAAGTGTATGTGTCAATAAGCAATATTGCTTCATTACTTACGGCACTTACGGCTTTTAAAGTTGGAAGACACAACCTGATAAGAGCACCAGGAGCTTTTAGAAGGTTGAATATCTGAGCAACTAAAAGTAATTTTTTCTTAAAAAAGAGAATTTAATGCTTTTAATTGAAGAGTAAAGCATTAATTGAGATATTGGCAAAGGCTCAGTTAAGTTCCATTTTTCCAGCTTCTACTTTTGAGAGGTCAAGGATATCATTTATAAGTCTAAGGAGATGTTTTCCGCTGACAGAGATATTATTAACATATTTCAACTGTTTTCTGTTGAGATCTCCAAAATTTTTTTCGAGCAGGATATCCGAAAAACCAATAATGGAGTTAAGAGGCGTCCTCAGCTCGTGACTCATATTGGTAAGGAACTCACTTTTTGTGCGGCTGGCAGCTTCAGCTTCCAGTTTTGCCCGGAGGAGGTTCTCTTCGGTTCTTTTACGCTCGGACAGGTCAATGAAACATTCAACAAAATAATCTTTGTCCTCTATGGTTACCGGAACCACACTCTTAAGAATCGGGATGACTTCCTTTTGAGCATTGATAATCGTTTTTTCTGACTTATCCACATTCAGCCCGAGATCACTTATAGGACATTTTCCGACCTCTGTAGGACAGATAAATTGGTGACATATATTTCCGACAATCTCTTCTTTTGATCTCCCTATCGTTTTAATTGCGATGGGATTTACATCAACTATTTTGTGGCCCGAAGCTTCGATTAACAATATTCCGCAAAGGCTCTTTTCCAGTAAAGCACTCAATATCTCTCTTTCTTTTTGCACCAAACGTTCTGATACTTTACGTAAAGTTATGTCCCGGACGATTATCAAGAGAGTTTTTCTTTGCTCACATATGGCTAAGGAACTAACCTCTACGTCGAGGACACTATTGTCTGACCTTTTGATCTTCGTTTCAAAAAACGCCGATCTGTTTTCCTGAGTTACATTCAATGCATTCTGGAAGCCGGGAAGAGATTCTTCAGTAAATAGAGAGAGAATGGACATTTTTTCAAGATGAGCTCTATCATATCCGAGAAGGTTACAGCCTTTAGGGTTAACTTCGAGAATACGCTCCCCTTTTGTTATGAAAATTGCATCATTGGACTGCTCAAATAGAGCCCTATATATTTCGTCTTTAGCCATTAGATTGTCCTCGGCCAGTTTACTTAAAAGCGAATTATTTTCTCATTTTTGTCTCAGGTTCAGTAAAAGCACTTTTCCGGGATTGAAGAAGTTTAATGAGTAGTAACTAAATTATAAGCAACAATTCTAAAAAATTTGTGCTGTATAATACTTATTACATTTTATTATAAAGATTTATTGTTGAAGATGATATCTGGGGAAAAATATGATTAAAGATAATATGCAGGATAATAAGGTAAATGACAATACAAAAATATGGAAGAATGTAGATCGAATGATGAAATATTTCTTTGAAGTTCATAACCAGTGTATTTTTGAAAGGCATGTCCAAAATGAATTTTTTGAAAACCACTGAAAGCACGGAAGACACGGAAATAAGTAGTAAATAAGTAGTAAGGACGTGGTTCTTCTGGTCTTTCCATGTTTTCCGTGGTAGTAATATCCAGATTGAATCACTCTGCGACCGGTTTCGTTTTTCGTTTTCCAAAAATAACTGACATAAAGATCTTAAATCTGGTTAGAACAGTTGGTTAGAATAATTTAGTGTTTTATTAGTAGGTTACACAAAAACGCCTACATACCAATATTGCAACAGAAAATAGTAAGAGGTTCTGAAAACGGGTATGGAAAAGATAAGATAAACAAAACTTCTAGAAATCTAAAGCTTATAAAAATGAAAAGAGTAGCTCAGTGAAAAACAAGAAACGGAACCGAATAACAAAAAGAAATGACAAAAAGATTAGATTGAGTAATAAAAAAGAGGGAATAAATTCCCCGAAGAACATCAATCCAAGTTTAATCTGAAATCAGTCTGCACTTTTCATCTGCGGGAAAAGGATTACTTCTTTGATAGAGTCCAGGCCCGCAAGGATCATGGTAAGCCTGTCGATCCCAAGCCCCATGCCGCCTGTAGGTGGCATTCCGTATCCGAGAGCATTTACGAAATCGTAATCAATGGTCTGGGCTTCAAGGTCTCCTAACTTTCTTTTCTTGTCCTGTTCTTCGAACCGTTTTTGCTGTTCAATAGGATCGTTCAGTTCGGAATAACCGTTTGCCAGTTCCCATCCATTTAAGAAGAGTTCAAATCTCTCGACAAAGCCTTCTTTTGACCTGTGGTTTTTGGCAAGCGGGGAGTTTTCCACAGGGAAATCACAAATGAAAGTCGGGTCTATCAGCTTGTCTTCTACCAGGCCCTCAAAGAACAGGGCAAGGAACTCTCCGTAAGTTTTTGCCTTTTCGTAATCCTCGATCTTGTTTTCGATTGCGAGCTGTTTCAATTCTTCAAGCGAGTGTGCAAAAATATCAAGTCCAGCATACTCTTTTAAGGCATCTTCCATGGAAATTCTTTTCCAGGGGGTACGGAGATTAAGCGTGTTTTCACCCATTTTAACTTCATAGCTACCAGTTAGCTTGAACACAAGTTCCGAAATTAGGCCTTCGGTTAAGTCCATCATGTCATTGTAATCTCTGTAAGCCTCATAGACTTCGATCATGGTGAACTCGGGGTTGTGAGTTGTATCGATATCTTCATTCCTGAAATTCTTGGAAATCTCAAAGACCTTCTCGTACCCGCCAACAACAAGCCTCTTAAGGTAAAGTTCAGGAGCAATTCTAAGGAAGAGTTTCTGCCCGAGACAGTTATGGAAAGTCGTGAAAGGCCTTGCGTTTGCGCCTCCGTATACATTCTGGAGTATTGGAGTTTCAAATTCCAGAAATTCCCTGTCAGAAAGGTATCGTCTGATCTCGGAGATGAGTTTGCTCCTCATAACGAAAATCTCTCGTTTATCAGCATTAACTATAAGGTCAAGATACCTTTTTCTGTACCTGGTTTCAACGTCTTTTAAGCCGTGGAATTTTTCGGGGAGGGCGCAGAGAGATTTTGAGAGAAGGGAGAATTCGGACACGCTGATGGAATTTTCACCCCTTTTTGTCCTGAAAAGTGTGCCCTGAACACCTACGATATCTCCCGAATCGACCAGGGTTTTAAAAGTCTTGAAATCCTCATCAGGAAGATTTCCTTTCCGTAAAGTAACCTGAATTCTGCTCCCCTGGTCTCCAAGATCGGCAAATATCATTTTTCCAAGCCTGCGAATATTGTAAAGCCTTCCTGCGGTTCTGACCGTTAGCCCTTCATTCTTTTCAAAGTCCTCGAACTTTTTCTGGATTTCACAGATATCCCCATTCTTTTCAAACTTATAGGGATATGGGTTAAGTCCCTGGCTTCTAATGCCGTTTAGTTTTGAAAGTTTAGAATCATCAAAGACCCTGCTATCTGAAATGTCATTATTGTCAGATTCATTGTCAGACGGTACGAGGCTATCTGACATTTTTTCATTGTTAATTTCCATGCTCATCGAATCAGTACATCCTCTTCAGGTGAATGCGAATAAACCGCTCAGTAATCGATTAGTGATCAATCAGTAAACCGATAATAAATTATTAAATTGATCAGTAATCATATATAAGTCAGTAAGTAAGTTAACCATGAACAAATCAATAATAAATCAATATCAGTGAATCAGCCATTAATAAATCAACCCGAGTGCCCACAGCAGAGAAGAATCGTGGAAGGTCTCACGGAGATTTGTGCATTTTCAGATATGTAAGTTGTTAGATAGTGAATTCTTTATTCACACGTCTATGGATGAAAGTCTGAATGCCAGGAATAATGAATATCTATTATTAGCCTGAGTCCTGACATAGCCTGAGCCCTGACATTTAATTTTTCCATACATCCATGCATATTATATAAACATTGAGAAAATGAGTCCATATATTAATAAATTATTAGTGAAATCAGCATCACTTTATGAGAAAAATTGATATCATATTCGTTTCAAAACTTTCATAGTACCATTGCAAATGTATCCGATGTCTATTAATTCATAGACTTCGGATTTTCCACTATACTAAAAGTAATTTCAAATTCAGTCCCCTGATGTCGTTTAAGCTCGATTTTCCCGTCCAGCTGGTCAACAAGGATATTTACTAACTGAAGTCCGAGTGATTCTAGACTCTCTAATTTTAAATTTTCAGGAATTCCTTTTCCATTATCTGAAACCGTCAGGATGAAAAGAGATTTACTTGTTTCATCATTAATTTCTTCTCTGCAAAGCTTAATTCGGATTTGCCCTTTTTGGCCTTCAGTAAATGCATGTTTGAGGGAATTGGAGACCAGTTCATTAACAATTATTCCTAACGGAACAGCAGTGTCCATATTAAAGAACGTATTCTCTTCCAGATCCATGCATAGGCTGAGATTTTTACTACTAAGGCTATAAGTCTGGAAAAGATTTTCAGCTAACCTTTTAAGGTATTCAGAAAAGTTCAGGGTATCGGTTCCTTCTCCTTTATATAATTCTTCGTGGATGAGAGCCATAGATATAACTCGATTCTGGCTTTCCCTGAAAGCCTCAATAACTTTCGGATTATCGAACTTATCAGCCTGAAGATCGAGAAGAGAATAGATAACCTGCAGGTTATTCTTGATCCTGTGGTGGATTTCTTTCTTACGGGCAGTCTCGAGATTTGCCAGAGCTTCTTCTGCCTTTTTCCTCTCGGTAATGTCAAGAACAAAAGCTATGCCTTCACAAAGTACCTTATTGAAGGTAGCTATCCCAATAATGACAGGTACGTGCGAGCCATCTTTGCGGATGTACTCCTTCTCATAAAGCGTACTTACACCTTTTGATTTAAGTTCAGCCATGGCATGCTCATCCAATTGCCTGTACTCCGGTGGAGTCATCTTATCCCATTTAATCTGCCCAGCCCGCAAGTCCTCGCGAGTGTAGCCTACTATATCCAGGAACTTATCATTAGCTTCTATTATCGAACCGTTCAGATTGTAAAAACATACACCGATCATATCTGAGTCATAAAATCCGCGTAGGCGCGTTTCGCTCTCATGCAATGCTTCTTCCGCTTTGATACGCTCAGTAACATCTCTTACAATACTTGAGATAGCAACGAGCTTTCCAGATGCGTCAAAAACCGGAGAAAGAGTTATTGAAACATTTATTAAGGTACCATCCTTTTTCCGCCGCAGAGTTTTGTAATGCCGGATCTTTTCTTTTTGTTTAATCTTTTCAATTAACTGTTTTATTTCCCCTTTGAGATTATCCGGTTCAAGGATTGAGACATTTTTCCCCAGAATTTCCTCAGCTGAATAACCATAAATCTGCTCGGCACCCTTATTCCAGCTTGTAATAATACATTCAAGAGACTCAGTTATAATAGCATCGTCCGATGATTCCATTGCATTCAACAGTGTCTGTATTTTCTCTTCAGCTTTTTTGCTTTCAGTAATGTCCTGAACTATTCCTTTTATTTTAGTGGGGATATTTTCATCATTATACACGAATTCTGATTTTAGATGGACTATGCGCTCTTCTCCATTTGCTAAGACAATCCTGTAATCGATAACAAAAAGACCTTCCTTTGCAGCTTTTTTAAGGGCGTTACGGTAGTAGTCTCGATCATCGGGATGTATGTAACCTAAATATTCATTGTAAGAAGGTGCTGGTTCTTGAGGATCACGTCCAAAAATATGATACATCTCCTCAGACCAGTAGGCTTTATCAGTTTCAATATCCCATTCCCAGTTTCCAATATGAGCCATTTTTTGAGCTTCAGCAAGGCCTTTCTCACTTTCTTTCAATGAATTATAAGCCTTCTCAAGCTCGATTGTTCGTTCTTTAACTTTTTCTTCTAGATTTTCATGTGCTTTTTTTAAAGCTTCTTCTGCTTTTTTGCGCTCTGTAATATCGCGGATAATACCTCCACTAAAAAGTAGCTTTCCATTCAAATCTTTAGTTACCGTGAACCTATCAGCGAACCAGCGATATTTGCCGTCTTTATGTTTAAACCGGTACTCCAGAGTTCCAGAACCAGTATCGTATGCCCGATCTCGCTCCGAAGTAACTATGGGAAGGTCGTCGGGATGAATACGACCAAGAATCTCACTGGCATTCCCTGAACTTATTTCCTGGACAGAGAAGCCAGTAATCTTCTCTACCACCGGACTCATGTAATCATAACTGTCGGTTTGAAAGTTTTGTCTGTATGCCACATCAAGTGAGTTCTCAAGAACCGACCGGAACCTCTCTTCACTCTCCTGCAATGCGCTCAGAAGAGCTTCACGTTCAGCCAGCGAATGAGCCATTTTAAAATTGCTGTAGCCTAACTGCGAGATAATGTTGGCAAAAGTTATAAGGAAGGCCATACCTGTATTCACAGCTTCCCTGCTCAAACGTGGGACTTTTTCGAGCGCCTTTATATATTCCTCTTCATTGAAGCCATATTTTCGAGCCTGAGATCGGAAAAGCTCATAGTCCAGAGGTTCATCTTCAAAAAAGAACTGACCTGAGAAGATATTGGCAACGTGCTGACCGCCAACTATGATGGGAGTCGCTATGTCCCACATGTTGTTTTTGCATTTATAGAGTTTGAACTCTCCTGGAGAAATGCCTGCAGACAGCTCTATGTCACTCTCTACGCAGTGCTTACAGGCTTCGGGATGAACTCTGTGGAATCGCGTGCAGATATCCTGCCATCCTACGCCTACCAGGACATTGCCTTTTAGATCGTCCAGACTCATGGGTATGTGAGTAATCTTGTAGAAGTTGTCCATCATAGACTGGATCGCCTGGACGTCAACGATATCAGTGATTTCCAGTTTATCCACCTCCCGAGCAGGTGAAAGAATATCCTCTAACTTCTGCCTGACGCACTGCTCACTCTGGCTCAATGTTTTCTCAGTCTGCTTGCACTCAGTCTTATTTTTCGGCCTGGGGTTTTCTATCCTTTCCCACTTTTCTTCTCTTTTGACCAGAGAAAACTGATGGTTAAAAGCTAAGTCAATAGTATCTGCTGCGCTGCACATACTGAGAAAATATGAGCACAGAGAGATTATCTGTCGTTCACCAATATTAATGTCCATTTTTTTCTCATAATCACCAAAATCATTCCAATATCCTTTTTTCAACCAGAAAGCGTTTCCTGCTGTCCTGAGCCCTTCATAGCCACTTGCTAGAGCCTCATCTAATTTTTCAACCCATCCATTTAAAACTCTCTCATAATCGAAACTTCCTCCTCTCATATGCCAGGAGGTGTAAGGGATAATTTCAATTTGTTTTTTCTCCAGATAAATATCAATATCAGGAACTGCTTTTCTCAAGGATTCTTTTGCCTCTTCTACTTCCAGGGGTTGTGACGTAACCCAGAGACAAAATTCATTACTTTCCAACCCTGCTTTAAAATAAGGGACAACTATGTCCATCAAATCTTTTTTTGTCTGATAAAACTGGCAGAAATGCGTTCCCCAGGGCACATCTCCAATAATATCGATGCCAGAATTTCTCATTATTTCTTTCATTCAATACTCCCTGACCACAAAAGATAATTTTAAATTCTGCAGTTAATCGTCTGTGAATAACCATCATTTCTAGGCTCGGAGATTTGCTAAATCATCGTTGTATTAAGCAGAGCAGGTTAATCATTTCTTTGGAAAAACAGAAGAGCAATCCTGGACAATTTTAATGATATCTCAGTAGATAAAGAAGCTAATATTAATATTTTCAAAACTCCTCGATTCTATAAGTTCTCACTTACTCTTTAAGTAATACAAATATTCACAATAGTTATATGCGTTAAATTTTAAAAAGATTTGGATATTATGGTAATGTTAATACTGCACAGAATCAAGGAAACGTGGCATAATTCTTCCATGCTTTCCACGCTTTCCGTAGTTATAAAGTAAGTTCAAAATATTTACTTTTGGGACTATAATTAAAGCTAATTCTTTGTCTACATGCCAAATCATCTTATGTAGAGCCTTTTGAATTCCTGCATCTTCTATTTCTATTCTTGTTTCTAACTCTTGTATGCTTCAGCTTCCGAATATTCTTGAGCAGTCCGAGCCTTGTTCCATCAAGTAAATACACTTCCGAAGCCTCAAGTTTAATTCCACCTGAGGAAAAAGCCGGGCCCAGCAGCTCGTCCTGAGCGTATTCGTTAAAAGGAACGCCTCCACATAGCTCATTAAAAGCCGGCATTACGAAGAGTTCGGGATCTGCCCATTGCGCAGGATTCTCAAAATCAAGGTTTCCGAAATGAACTTTCAGAACCTCCATATTGAACTTTGTCTTGACCCAGGCAGGCTCAACTACTGAGTAGCCAAAGGAATCTGTAAAACGAACAGTGGGATGATTATGGGCAGTGACTACATAAGATGTAGCCAGTATTTCAGGTGCAGGCCAGGTATGCCCGTGAAAATATCCCACTCCGTCAATAACCGCACCATGTGAGGAATGAATCCTGATGTCCTTTTGCCTGTTGAAAAGAAGTTCGATTCCACCATCATGGTTTCCGGGGATAATATCAACGTGTGTATGTTCTGCAAGTGTTTCGAGGAAGCGAGGAATTTCATCTTTCTCCTGCCAGGAGACCTTAGGAACATTATGTTTCACGTCCCCAAGAAGTATTACTCTATCAGGGGAATTTGCCTGGATATAGCCAAGAAGCCTGTCCAGCCTCCCTTTCATCTGGCTGGGCAAATTGATCCCGCTCCTGTACAGATCCCACTCAATCCCAAGGTGGATGTCGGCAACTACCAGTGAGGTTTCAGTATTGGTCACAATAAGCGCAGGTTCTTCAATAATAGGTGTGATTTCGGGAGACATAGTCGATAAAAGGTGTTTTTCAGAATTTAAAAGTGCATATCAGACAGCAGCCTGAAACGGTTTTAATTTTAACGCATGTAGATATATACTTTACGCTATTTAAATAAAAATAGAGATAAAAAACAAAAATAGTAAAGAAGGCTGAATCTGGCTGAATGAACTTAAAGCATGAGGGCACCTTCAAAATTCCGAAACTCAGTACCATAAAACTTCAGACTAAAAAATGGCCTGAGAATCAATCAATAATTATCCAGTTTAAAAAATAAGGGCACTCCAACAAAATTTAAGTACTCTTAACGTAATCAAACGACATTTACGGAATTTTAAGGCCGGATGAGATAAAGTGGCTGAAGAGATAATAATGAGAATAGCTGAACCTCAAGATGTGGACTCTTTGGGGAAATTAATAAACGAGACAATTGATACCTGCTATTTCCATATTTACCCGCAGGAAGCAATCGATTACTTCAAAAATTATCACAATCGGAAGAATATCGTAAATGATATACTGGAAGGACATTGCCTGATCCTGACCTCAGGAGAGGAATTTATAGGTACAGGCACTCTTCTTGGTTCAAATGCCAGGAGAGTCTTCGTAAAGCCTGAATTCCAAAAAATGGGGCTTGGGAAGAGAATTATGTACGGACTTGAAGAAAAGGCCGTGGAAAAAGGAGTTGGGATAATGGATCTGGATGCATCACTTGTAGCATATCCTTTCTACAGGGCTCTTGGCTATGAAACACAGGCAGAAGACGTGATTCCCTTGAAAAATGGGAAATATTTAAGATATTACAAAATGGTTAAAAAGCTTGGAGATAAATAAAAATTGTATATTGATAGCTTTTTAGCATTTAGAAGGCTCTCTCAAAATACTCAGTCGCCGGCCTTCAGCGGCAGAAGCAAGTTCCGGGAAGAAAAAGAAGCCCCGGAAAAAGAATCAAATATATAATCCGAATTACAGTAAATATTCAAATCCAGATTTTACTTCTCATACTTAAGTACATCATCAATAGTATCCACATACTCGATGTTGATTCCCACCTCTGTCTCTATGTACTCTTTAGCATCTACAATTTCCGGCTTCTGCTCAATAACAGTAAAACCGCCAAGCTGCCTTTCTACATTTTTATATGTAACAAGCTGGCTGTTTTCTCTCGGAATGAGGAAAAGGGTTTTGCCCCCAGCTTTTGCTGCCTTTGCTTTTTCAAGAACTCCGCCTATCTGACCGATATTGCCTTCATCGTCAATCGTGCCTGTAAGGGTTATACTATTGTTCAGTTTGGTATTGTTATCAATAGCTGAAATCGTAAGCAGGGTCATTAGAGCCCCTGCGCTGGGACCATCGACCCCCGGAGTTTCATTCGAAGCTGTAATGCTGAAAATAATATCACTGCTTGACATTTGTCTACCAGTTTTGTTTTCAGCAACGAAAACTGCAGTGTTTGCAGCATCCTGGAAGACCACACCCATCAGAGGAGTTGTCTGGACAAGCACACGGCCTTTTCCGGGCTGGACCTCAACTGAGATATTGAGCAGGGCTCCTTCCTCAGAAATATTTCTCTGGATAAAAGGTCCTGACCTCACAAGTTCGACTTTCTGGAAAACCGCAGGCCCTTGAAGGGTAGCAAAACCTTCAACTCCTGTCGGACATGTTTGAGACCCATTTTCAAGCTCAAAGACTTTTTCGCGATAGGACTTTAACTGAGAAGCGTAAGACTGAAGCGACTCATTACTCTGATTTATCTGCGTCTTAAGGTTTTCATTTTCCGTTTCAAGGGAATTTAGGCGAGTCTGAATATCCTGGACCTGCCCTTCCTCAACGGAAGGCTGTTCTTCAAACAGGACAAAGTAAGCGTTTGCAACAAGCGAAATAGCCAGTAAAAAAACAAGAAGTTTGGATTTCATACCACCTACCACTTTTTAACTTGCTTCGTAAATCATTATTCTTCTTTCTGGAAACCATGCAGGAAAACTGCAAGAGACATTATAACATATAACCACAGAATTTAACGTAAAGACCCAATAGGTGAATATAGTTACCAATAAATGAATATGTTGATTACCGAGAAATGAAATCTTAGCTACCTGAAAGTGAATATCCTGATACCAATAAAGATATCAATAAATGAATATCCTGGTTACCAAGAAATGAAATTGACTATCGAGAAGTAAATATATGGATTCAGGAAATTTTCTATCCTAATCCATAGCTTACATTAAAAACTTATATAACTGTATAGACCGAGTTTCAACCTTATTTTTCAGGAATTTCCTTCTCAGTCTCCTCTTCTTTATTCTTCCATATTAACATTACTTTCAGGTTTTTCTCATTTTCCGATTTGGTGATAACTGCTTTTCCATTCATAGTCAGCAGCAAGTTAAAAGTCAGCTCCACCTGACATGGCCTGAACTCAGGAGGAGTTTCCTCCAGATTCTCTACAACTTTTTTAGAAATCTCCTTAATCATAAGCATCGCATTATCAAACGATTCAGTGGATTTCTCTTCCAGGGCTTTCGGAGATACAAACGCAAATTTTTTTACTGTACCAGGAGCATGTCCCAGTTCGGCTAAAATACACCCTGCTTTTAAGGCCTCCCTGCCTGAATTTTCAATAACCTTCTCATCAACAGTAACTTTTTCATCAACAGTGGCTTTTTCATCAACAGTGACTTTATCCAGAAATAGCTCCCCCTATAGGCGATATGAGCGTACATCATAGAAAGAGAGTGCAGCCCGAAGTAAGAATAGATTAACGTAAATAAAAATAGTATATATATGGATAAATAATTATTGACGTTTTAAGGATTCGTATTAAAGTTCAGACCTTAAATGCCTTATTAACTTTCTTCGGTTTCTTTTACATTGGGCCCTTCTTTTGTATCCTGAACAATATATCCCAGGGATTTTATTTTTTCTCTGATAGCGTCTGAAACTGCCCAGTCTTTCTTTTTTCGGGCAGCTTCACGTTCTTCAACCAGTCTCATCACTTCTTTGGGAATTTTCTTTTTTCCGGATTCGGAAAAGAGGCCCAGAGTATCTGAAAACTGCCTGTAAAGGGAATAGAGCTTCTCAAGGACCTGTCGATTTTTTTCGGATTCAAGGTACTTGTTAGCTGTACGGGAAAGCTCCTTAAAAATAGTTAAGGCTTTTGGGGTGTTGAAATCGTCCTCAAGAGCTTCTCTAAACTGTGTTTCAAGTTCAGGGAGGGTTTTAAGAACTTCTTCGTCCCCAGGATAATCTGTATCCTCTGCGCTTTCCAGGCTAAATTCAAGGTTCTCAAGCGTTTCTTTAAGCCGTAAATAATTATTCTTTGCATTTTCGGCAAAGGCATCGGAATAGTCCAGTTTTTTACGATAGTGGACTGAGAGAAACATGAAACGCACAACTTCCCCACCGTACTTCTCGACAATCTCGGGTAGGGTGAAGACGTTTCCTTTGGACTTGCTCATCTTCTCCCCTTCGACTATGAGATGTTCTCCGTGAATCCAGTTGCATGCAAACGGTTTTCCTGTTGCCCCTTCCGATTGTGCAATCTCGTTTTCGTGGTGAGGAAAAATAAGGTCTACTCCTCCTAAATGCATATCCAGCGTGGGTCCAAAGCAGTTCATGGCCATCACCGAGCATTCGATATGCCAGCCAGGACGGATTTTCCCCCATGGGCTCTCATAATAAATCCCCCTTTCAATTTCTTCAGGGGTTGAAGCTTTCAGGAGGGCGAAATCGCGGGGATTATCTTTATCATATTCGTCGACGTCCACCGATGCGCCAATTATAATGTTATCAAAATCAAGCTTTGAAAGTTTGCCATAATCTGGAAATGCTGAGATTCTGTAATAGACCGACCCGCCTTTTTCATAAGCCAGCCCTTTGTCTATCAGCTTTTGCGTAAGTTCAATCATGCCGTCAACATTTTCCGTAGCTCTAGGGTAAGCTGAAGCCCTTTTTATGTTCAGCATATCAAGGCCTTTAAAGAACTCTGCTGTGTATTTATCCGTAAAATCCTTAAGTGACATTCCGGCTGCTTTTGAATCCCTGATAGTTTTGTCATCTATATCAGTAATGTTCATTACAAGTTTTACTTTATATCCAAGGTACTCAAGACTTCTCACAATATTATCTGCCATCAGAAAAGTACGATAGTTGCCTATATGCGGCATATTGTAAACTGTAGGCCCGCAGGCGTAAATCGAAACTTTGCCTTCCTTTAAAGGTTTGAAAACCTCTTTCTTTCGTGTAAGGGTATTGTAAACCTGGAGCATCCGGAACGCCTCTGGAGATTTAAGTGCCTGAAGTAATTATAGAAATGAAACAAAACTTTTTTAATGTATCCAAATTCGATTTAGAGTTATTTTAATCATTTCTTATTACCTAATTGGTCAGATATACTTTATTACTTTTACCGCAAGCCTTTTTTGAAAAGGCTTGACCGAAAACTCCAGCAACGATGTGGTCGGCGTGATCACAACCATTTTGAAAAAATTGCTTGCACGCAACCGTTTTGAAAAAAGGCTGGACCGAAAACCCCAAGAAACAGCATGATCACAACCGTTTTGAAAAAAGGCTGGACCGAAAATTTTAGCAACGAAAGGATCAACCATTATAGCAGTTGCAGTACAATGGTTTCAGGATAGATCTTCCTCAAATATAGATACTCCAACTTTCTGCAGGATCTTTCCAAGACGAAAAAGAGGGAGACCCACGACGTTAAAGAAATCACCCTCAATTTTTTCCACAAAGGCTGCTCCTTTTCCCTGAACAGCAAAAGCCCCTGCTTTATCAAGGGGTTCTCCTGTTCTGAGATAGGCTGAAATCTGCTCATTGCTTATTTCATCCATCCAGACTGTCGTGGATTCCAGTTCGTTGATTTCTGCCCCGCTGTCAAGGTCAAGGACTGTAAGCCCGGTTATAACCAGAAATCGCTGTCCGCTTAAGAGTTTCAGCATTTTTTCTGCCTCTTCGAAAGATTTGGGCTTTCCCAGGAGTTTTCCATTAAAAAGCACCGAGGTATCAGCAGAAATTACAAGCCCGGAATTGAAATATTTGGCTACATCTCTGGCTTTTTCGGCGGAGTGCTTTAAGAGAAGTTCTTCAGGGTGCATGCCAGGGCAAGGGGATTCCTCATAGGAACTGGCATAGACCAGAAAGTTATCTCCTATAAGTTGTTTAAGCAATTCTTTTCGCCTTGGAGATGCAGACGCGAGAATGATCTGACGCATGGTAAAAACTCAGGAAGCATGGGATATATTTGTATTGCAGATAGAGGAGACATGGAAATTAATTAGTGAAATTTTAATTAGTGAAATTGTTGATTATCCGTGAATACTTTCAAAGAATCTCCTGATATTGCAAAGATCCTCAGGTTTTCCCAGAAGGATACAGGCATCTTTTGCATGAAGGATGAAATTGCCTTCTGGAGTGTAAATCAGATCCGAGCCTCTGCGAACCGAAAGTACTGTAACTCCGTGTTTTTTTCTGAAGTTCAGGTCTTCAAGGGCTTTTCCATCGAAACTTGAACCATCCTCCACTTTAAGAACCTGAATATCAACTCCCTGAAGCCCGTCTTTTATACTGAACTCGCTATCATCACATGTATTCCCGGACAATTTCCGCATCATCCGGTATCCATTAGCCCGCACATCAGTTACGAGTTTTTCAATGTTTTCTCTCGGAACCAGATACTTTTCCAGCACGCGGACAAAGATTTCTACTGAGGTTTCATACTCCTCGGGGATGATTTCATCTGCTCCCAGGGAATTGAGGCGTTTCATTTCCTGCAGATCCCTGACTTTTGCGATGATACAGATGTTCAGATTCAATTTTTTTGCAATTTCTACTATCTTACCTGTGGCAGTTGAATCCGAAATTCCAATAATAAGAACTCTTGCATTCTTAACGCCTGCATGTTCCAGTACAGCCTCAAAAGTTGCATCTCCATAGTGGATGTTCTCTCCGTTCTGTTTTTCCTGGATAACAGTTTCAGGGTTTGCTTCTACAATAATATAAGGGATGCCTGCGGCTTTTGCAGCCTTCGAGACTGTTTTTCCGGAAAAACCAAAACCTACGATGATTAAATGATCTTTCATTTCAGGCTCGGCCTGTTCTTCTTCTTTAATAGGTTCCGAATATAAGCCATGTATTAGCTTCATGCCGTTGGTTGTTCCTGAAACTTTTGTGACAAGAAAATCTACAGGCTTGTAGGAAGCATTAATCAAAAAAGGAGTAACTCCCATGGTAATTATAGAAACTGCAAGAAACGCCTGGTAAGTCTCTTCAGTCAGGAGAGAATATTCCACCCCCAATCTGGATAGAACAAAAGAAAATTCTCCTACCTGAGACAACGCAAACCCTGTCAATATAGCTGTACGGAGTGGGTAGCCGAGAATAAACGTTATAGTTACTCCTGCTATTGATTTTACAAAAATTAAGGCAATTGAAGCAAGAATAAGGATCGGGAGATGATCAAGCAAATATCCGATGTTCAAGAGCATCCCTACAGACACAAAAAAGAAGCTCATGAACATATCTCTCAAAGGTACAATATTGCCCATTGCTTGCTGGCTGTACTGGGAGCCTGATATGACAATCCCAGCTAAAAACGCGCCAAGGGCAAGAGACAGTCCGATACTTGAGGTAAAGAGAGCGGTAGAAAGGCAAATGAAAACAACACTGACAAGGAATAACTCTTTATTGCCTGTCCTGCCCACATGGTAGAATATATAGGGAATCAGGAATTTGGCACTCAGGATAAAAACCAGAATGACCAGTGAACCTTTGAGAAAAACGGTTGATAGTGAACCTTCAAAATTTAGAGCGTCTCCAGCTAATAACGGGGTAATAAGAATTAGGGGAACGATAGCGAGATCCTGAAATATCAAAATTGCAAGTGAGGTTTTCCCATGTTGTGTATAAACTTCGTTTCTGTCCTGGAGGACTTTGAGTACTATTGCAGTACTGCTAAGTGAAATCAAGAAACCGAAAAAAACAGAGGTAGCGGAGCTAAAACCTAGAGATGAACAAACAATGAGGGTAAGAAATATAGTTAAGAGGATCTGGAGAGTTCCACCCAAAAATAAAGCCTTTTTCATCTTCCATAGTTCTTTTAATGAGAGGTCAACTCCAATTGTAAAGAGCAAAAAGACTATACCGAGGTCGGCATTCAGTTCATTCTGTCCTCCACTGAGAATACCGAGCCCATATGGACCAATCAGCATTCCAGTTACAAGAAAGCCCAGTACAGGAGGAACTTGAAATCTGTAGAAAATAGTAAGAATTAAGATAGCAAAGCCTAGAAGTACGTCAACATTTGCCAGTAAAGAGGATACCATTTATTTTGCTTCTCCATAAGTTGAAATAGGGCTATTTGAGCCTTTAGAAATCTTAAAAAACCTAAGATAGACCCGAGAACTAAGTATTAGGATTATGCCTGTAAGCTCTAAAATTTTGTAACTGTTCAATAACAATATTTATTAAAAGATATAGTATTTTCGGTGAGAAACCAAATTCTCATAAATCCAGGAAACTGCTTCCATGGTAATCTAAAATTAAGAAAAACAAGTGGAAAACAAGTGAAAAATAAGTGAAAAAATGAAATTTAGATACAATGTCTTTAGACACAATGTCTAAAGATTAAATAAAAGAGTCGATAAAAGATTGACAAATAAATTAATTATGTTGAGCATTGGAATAAGTGAAAGATCAGGTTGCTCTGCCATGTTGACAGAAATGGTTGTTTGGATTTGCGTTTTTGAGATCATATTCCTTCCAGACTTCACATGAACTGCAGATGCATTGTCTGTCAAAGTCAAGATCCTGACATGTGGCAGTACCTTCCGAGCAATAAACTCCCGGAACATTCTCGGGATCCGGAACCTCACCTGCAGGCGCATTCTTCAATGCCTGTTTTGCACTCTGACCTTCACTCTGCGCACATCGACTATTAGCCTGAACAGGACACTGCGAGCATCTACACCTGTTAATATTTTCTTTTACATAAGGAATCACAAACTCCGTGCCTCTTTCAAAAGTTACATTTCTGTCTCTAGGTGTTATAGAGCTCTTCTCTCCGGTTGGTGCATCTCTTCCCATATTCTATTACCCCCAAAATTGATACTCAAATTGGTTTTTATCTCCAAAGTAATAATATAAAACAAGTTTTATGATTTTTAGTTCATTGTAAATTTAGAGGTCTAGAGAATAAAAGTCTTTTCAGTTACAGAACGAGTATAGAGTAATCACAGAGCAAATATGCAGTAGTGATCTTAAGAGGCTAGTGTTAAGTCAATCATCAAGGATTCAATGATCCCGAATAATTGCAATCGATTTTATACGACATTTTGTTGTTGACGCTACACTAGTGCATTTAAGGTTATTTCTTTTGAAGTTACTCCGTTTGAAGTTACTGCACTTGAAAGAAAACAGGTTTCAATTGAAATATATTGAAAAAACAGGAAGATAATTAGAATTGTTGGTTGCACTGAGAAGCGAAAAAGTAAAAATAGGAGGGTTGTGGACGGTAAAACCGTCTTCTTCTCTGAGGTGGTATGAAGCTGATTAAAAACAGATATTATGCGATTTCAATTATGAGAGCCTTCAGCCTCCGTATCTTCCGAACTGACAACCGGATACCCTGCATCTATCCAGGCAGTAATACCTCCTACCATATTATAAACCGGGGAGTATCCTGCATTTACAAGCATTGTACTTGCCGTATCACTTCTGCGTCCTGTTCTGCAGTAAACCAGTATTTTCTTCTTAGGTACTTCGTCTATACGAGCCTTGAGCAGACTATCCGAACTCAAATTTGATCCAAATGCATTGCTTACTGGAATCAGGGTCGCCCCTTTGATATGAGATGAGTTAAACTCATCAGGCGTGCGAACGTCAAGTACGAATACGTCGCCTTTTTCAATCATCTCTTTTGCTTCCTGTACACTTACGTTCTCAAGCCCTGAGGTGTTTTCCTTTCTCTGTTCCGAAAAGATTAAAAATGCTACCAGAAGCAGGAAAATAAGAGCACCAAAATACATCAAATTTCCTTTATTCAATCAAACTCCTCCAGCGCTATAAATTTGAGATCCTGAAAAGTTAGATGGTCAATTTGTATTTGATTGGTATTATATATATTAACATCATATGACTCAGTTCCAAAATCTAGTGATAAAAGTAGTGTAACATCATTAAACAATATTTATATTTCTATAATTTTGTAATGATGTTACGGCACAACAATGGTAACTATAAATTCAACTCTTAATAACTTTTCTGAACTACCTATTCTCATAAACATTTTAGGTCAGTTTAGCAACGACTATGAATATACTACAAAGGACGTTTTTCAAAGAAAAACGCCTCCATTATGTCCTTTTTACAATAATCCCATGGCTCATAATGGTTACAATCTATACACTAAACAAGGTCTTGGATAAATCAATATTGGTAGATACAAATATTCAAATTGTAGCAGTACGCAGGAAGAAGAACGCAGTTTTTGGGAAGAACTGAAAACTTCACTTTTTGATTCATTCAATGATTTTTTCCAGCTACTAAGATATCACAACGTTTCCTATGAAGGAATTTCTGCTATAATTGACTTTATATTTCCAAGATCAAGAAGCACTGTTTTAAGAGAGTTCAACAAACAAATGGATTAAGAGAAGATTCCAAAATTAGAGAACGTACGCATGGTTACACTATGACGAACAGCATCCAAAGGAAGGACGTTGTCAGAAATATCGTTTAACATTACTGGATACAAAAACTCAACGACCATTAGCAGATGAACTTTTTGATGATAAAAGTTCAGAAACTATCAAGAAATTCCTGCGAGACAATCTTGATACATCAGAACCTGTGTTTATAGTTACGGATTTCGATCCAGATATCCAGAAATATTAAAAGAAGTTTTTGGAGATAAGTTAGTTCATCAATATTGTTTGATGCATCTTGACAAGCTTATAGTAAGTGATTTTCCAAGGAATACGACAATTGAACAGGAGCTATTGAAATATAGACTATTGAATATTTTTTATAATCGAGAAAACGAGATTAAATTCTTGGAAAAACTCCAAAATGAAGAACTTAATGTGATTACTAATGAAAAAAATTACAAAAAATGGATTAAAATAGCAAAAAAAGTTTTTTGAAGTTTAGAAAAGAATTAGAACTCCAAAGAAGACGAAATAAAGAAAATCTGCCACTTCATAGTCTCGAAAAGTCAAAAAGCAACTTCGAAGAATTGATGAAGAAAATCAGAACATATGAAAAAGTAATTCAAAAGCGGTTGAGGATGATCAACAAACACTGGTTGAATCTTACTTTGTTCCATTATCTTCCAGGTGCTCCAGCAACAAATAATCCTATTGAAAGTTATTATTCAAAAAGTCTAAAAACTGATAGCAAGAAGCAGTTTAGGACGGATTATGGAATAGAGAATCAGATTAAACTTACTAACATCCTGCTTTCGGCAGGTCGACATAAAAATCCATTCAATTTTTCTATTGATATCGTTTTTTTCAGAACTTTTGAAATTCCATTTAAATCAAAAATTACTAAATGTTAACCATGACATAATTAATATATATTTATAATAATTGAGATAACAGACAAACCCTGCTATATACATAGTCCGTATGATACTGGTTTTTAACTGAACATACAAAAAATAACAATTAAAGATATTTAAATATTGGGATGTGCTTGCTGCCGAATGTAGGTAACATGAAAAGATCAAATATATTACAGAAACCAAAGAGATCACTTATAGAGTTATTCAGATTATTTACTCCGTTTAAGTTTTAGTGAGCAATTTTAATTAATTATTATTTAGTATAGTAGCGGAGCATATCGATTTTAATATAAAAAAGTCATGAAATTAATTATAGTAGGTAAAATTTTTTCGGTTTTTCCACCAAAAATAAGTGTTTCTCAAGGATTTTATAGGTTTTTTAGACAGTAAACAGAGAAAACTGTAATTTTGAGCAGAGAAAAAGTGAAAAATCACTAGTGCATCGATTCTCAAATACGTGCATAATAAGAAAATAATTACAACTTATGACGCAAATATTGACACAAATATTATTTTAAAGTCACATGGAATTCTGTAACACGAAAAACGCAGCCGGTCGCAGAGTGATTCGATCTGGTTTTCAAAAAATTCATTTTGTACATACTTTGGAATCGATGCACTAG
>Ga0183095_10161_pt3 | contig 150398 bp, 142 predicted proteins | sample BioMet4_FD_130346 | JGI IMG/M metagenome (GOLD analysis project Ga0183095, IMG submission 130346) | Microbial communities from bioreactor (seeded with sewage sludge) at LBNL, California, USA - Biofuel metagenome 4 (v2) (version 3) | ecosystem: Engineered > Bioreactor > Anaerobic > Unclassified ...
CATCTGGACAAAGTCCTCATTGAGCTTTTCCTGCTCGATCCTGAACAGTGTGCAGCCTGCACATATATGCTGGCCTCTGTTGAAGACGCGTACGATGATATAAAAGATATTGCGGAATACAGAGTATATAAGTATTTCATCAAAGAAGATATCGCCAGAACAATGAAGATGGGGATCAAGAACCTGCCGACTATGTGCATTAACGGCGAGCAGAAATTTATTTCGCTGATACCAAGCAGGGAAGAACTGATAGAAGCTGTCAAAGCGGCGGCTGAATGACAGAGTAATAACAACAATGAAAAGGTAAATCATGATTGATCTTGTATTAATAACCGGCTTTTTGGGAGCGGGCAAAACGACCCTTATGCAGAGAACGCTTGAAGAATTTTCCGGCAGGAAAGCAGGCGTTATTATTAATGATTTTGGAAAAATCAATATCGACGCCAGAATAATAAGACGTGATGGTATACGTATGGCGGAGCTCAGCAACGGGTCCGTTTTCTGTGCCTGCATAAAAGATAAATTTGTGGAAAGTCTGATAGAAATGTCCGGGGTCGATCTTGATTACCTTTTTATTGAAGCTTCAGGGCTTGCCGATCCTTCCAATATGGAACAGATAATCAAAGGCATCAGAAAAGAAACTCATGATGCTTTTGCTTATATCGGTTCTGTCTGTGTCGTTGATGCGGAAACCTTCCCGGAGCTTTCGGAAGTGCTTCCGGCCATCAAATCACAGATCGAATACTGCAGCGCCGCCGTCATCAATAAAACCGATCTGGCCGACGAAAACAAAATAGAGTCTGCAGAAGCGAAAATCAGAGAATACAATCCGACGGTGAAAATATTCCGGGCATCATACTGTGGTGTCGACATCAAAAGCATTGTCGAAGCTATGCATATTCACGCCGGTATTCCCGCAGGCAAAGAAAGCTCCAATACTATGGAAAACAGAGCGGATTCTTTTGTCATCAGTGGGGACAAAGCGGCGGATCCGGAGGATCTGAGAGCATTCATAGAAGAAATAGCAGGCGACAGTTACAGGATAAAGGGATTCGTGCTCAGCAGCAAGGGGCCTGTGCAGGTCAGTACGGTAAATGATAATATATATATAACTCCGTGGGACGGCAGGCTGGAAAAGAGCGAACTGATAATAATATCCGCTGTAGGATTCAGAATGATGACAACGATCACGAAAGCACTGGATAAACATCTTAAAGGGGTAATGAAAATATGACTGATTACGTTGATCTGATTACTGAAAAATGCCGAGAATATTATCATGAGAAAAGTTTGCTGAGTCCGTCACAAATGGCTGTGAAAATCATGGCGGCCGAAGGATTTCCGATGCACAGCACACATCACCATTATCTTGTACCTGCCGTGCTTATTACTGCAGCCTGTATAGCTGAAAATAAAGATGAAGATACATTTAGTGAATATCTCGGCACAGCCGAAAAACGAGGCATGAAAGTGCCCGGCGGATACTGCGGCGAATACGGAGCCTGCGGCGCGGCCATAGGGTGCGGGATATTTATGTCGATATGGAATCATACGACGCCGATGTCTCATGATACTCTCGGCCCGGCAAATGCCGTTACCGGAAAAGCGCTGGAGGAAATCGGCAGATATCCGGGCCCGCGATGCTGCAAAAGAGTAACATATGCGGCAATTGAAGAGGGCGTGGAATTTATCCGGGACAATCTGGGAATAGATCTGCGGCAGCAGGGTATCATATGCCCGTTCTCGAAGCGGAATGAGGATGAATGCCTGAAAGAAAGATGCGGATATTATAAAAAATGAAAAAACAAATCACCGGCTCGGAGGCCGGTGATTTGTTTTGGCTGATAAAGGATATATGCGGTTAATCTTCCGGAAAGATCCGGGATTCGACTGAATCATAGGCATTTTCCGTAGGAGTGATGCCTTTTTCCATAGCTTCTTTCATATTTGTTCTGGTCATCTCGGTACATTTTTTGGCGACTTTGTCCATCAGAGCCTGCTTGTCCGCTTTGTCTTCGAACATGTGCATTTCGGCGCCTGACATTACTCCGCCGATGTTGTGTACCCAGCATTCTTCATAGAGGATGCCTCTGGCATCGAGCCGCTTGGCCAGTTCGATTTCTTCTTCGATCGTTTTGGCTGCCAGCTGGTTGTTCGCTGCGCCGAAGACCATTTTTACTTTGAGATTGTCGATGACTTCTTCGTTCAGGAAGCCGCCGATCGCGCACGGGCAGAGAATATCTGCTTCGGCATTGAGAATATCATCGGATGATTCGATATGAGCATCAGGATATTCTGCTTTGAGTGCTTTGATTCTGCCGGAATCGAGATCTGACACGATCAGATCCGCGCCGTCTCCGATGAGATATCCCGCCTGAGGATAACCTACGGCACCGAGACCCATTACTGCAACAGTGAGCCCCCTGAGGTCATCCTGACCGAATTTGATTTTCACGGCCTCTCTGAGCGCGTGCTCCACACCCCAGGCAGTAGGATCGCCTGACGGTCCCAGAGGATTGTTTTTGAGTCCGCCGTTTATGTAACGCGTGTATTCATGCAGCGCATCCGCGAGTTCCACCGGATAATTCATATCCGGACCTGTGAAGAAACGCACTTTATTGAGGGCATAGGCGATAAAGCCGAGTTCATCTTTATTATTGAGATCAATCTGCTCCGCCTGAACGGTGATTTTTCCGCCGCCGTACGACAGCCCTGAGGCGATGTGCTTATGGGTTTCAGCTCTCGCAAGATTGAGACCGTCTATAAGCACGGAGATTTCAGGTTCGTCTTTTTCATGTCGGCGTATGCCTCCGGTATATATGCACTGTTCGAAGTTTTCCAGCCCCGGTGTATATGTATGGATATTAGCGGTGAATCTCCAGTCTTTCTGCGAATTATAGTAACAGTCGAGTCCGAAATATCTGCCGTTCCTGAGTAGATCGAGAACCTCCTCGAGATAATCGGCCAGGCCGTATTTCCGGTAAAGTTCTCTCGTTTCTTTGTCGTTCAGACGTATGTCATCATTTGTGAGAAGGCTTTCCATATAGAATGTCCTGTTGTAATCGCTCCATTTGATGTCGGCATCCCATTCTTTGGCTGCATACATGTAGTCTTTCCCGCTTCTCCAGTCATAGCGGATTTTGAGTGTGGTGAGTCCTTCCTCTTTAAGCGGGGTATACAAGCTTCTGTTGTCCATTTCGTTACCTCCTTTATGAATGAAATCTTTGAAGTTCATAGTCTTTCCTTAAGTCCAACTATAGCACATATTGCATATCGTATGCAATATGCTATAATGAGAAAAAAGGAGGGGCAATATGGAGAATAATAGAGATACTTTCAGTTCGAGATTAGGATTCATCCTGGCAACAATTGGTTTTTCTGTAGGGGTAGGTACGCTTTGGCGGTTTCCGTATATATGCGGCAAATACGGCGGAGGTCTGTTCCTGCTGACTTACATTGCTATGATGTGTATCATAGGTATTCCGCTTTTCTCGGCGGAGGTATCAATAGGTCTGGCATCGCGCAAAAGTCCTGTCGATGCATATAAGACGCTGGAGAAGCCGGGCGCCAAATGGCATATCGCAGGCTATTTCCATATGATATGTATCGTCCTCGTTGTCGGGTATACCATGCCGATTTACGGATGGATACTGAATTATATTTATCAGACGGCTGTCGGCAAATTCGTAGGGATGGACAGCAATCAGATCATCGGATATTTCGGGTCATTTACAGGAAATCATCCGCTGGTATTTGTTTTCATAATGATCAATGCCGTTCTGACCGCGCTGGTCGTCAAAAACAATCTGCAGAGCGGGATCGAAAAAATATCCAAGGTGCTTCTTCCTTCGCTGGCAGTAATAATGATCGTGCTCGTATTCGTCGGTCTTTCGCTGCCCGGTTCGCATGCCGGCCTGAAGTTCATTTTTACTTTCGACTTTGACTCATTCTCGATGGAAGGCGTACTGACTGCGCTGGGGCAGACATTCTTCTCGCTCGGGATTGCGATGGCGGTAGCTATGATATTCGGGAGTTATCAGAAACCGGGAGAATTGAATGTGGTCAAGAATTCAACGATAGTATCGCTTTCTGTAATATTTGTAGCGATAATGGCCAGCCTGATGATATTCCCAATGGCGTCTGCCTACGGACTCGAAATGAGTTCCGGCCCGGGACTGACATTTATTACAATGCCGAATGTGTTCAATACGATGCCTGCGGGAAGACTGTGGGGCACACTGTTCTATATAGGTTTCTTTATCGCAGCTTTCTCATCCGGTATTGCAGGCTGGGAGGCCATCATAGCATTCCTCATGGATCATTTCCATCTGACGAGAGGAAAGGCGCTTTTCGGTACGTTCGCAGTGACAATGGTTATCTGCATTCCTGCACTTGTCTCGGATTATATGTTCAATCTGTTTGACCTGCTCACCAACAATGTATTCCTCATTCTCGGAGCGCTGGCTATATGTATTTTCGGAGGCTGGATCTGGGGCATGAAAAATATTGCCAGAACATGCGGAATCAAAGAAGGTTCGGCTTTGTATCGATTTATGTCAATAATAATCAAATTTGCCGCGCCTGTCATCATAGTAATACTTTGTCTGACATGGTTCGGCCTGATAAAGTAATCATGTTTTCCTGAACAGAAACAGTGATCGTTGTATTCAATGGTCACTGTTTATTTTTGGGGAATATTGACATTTTGTCGATCGTACGAATATAATAAAAAAGCGCGTGATATACAATCGACAGGAGGGATCCATCATGAACGAAAAAGCAATAAGGACTTCGCTGGTAAGCCAGGTATATGATTTCATTATCAACATGATACGCAGCGGCGAGCTGCAGCCGGGCGACAGATTGAATATCAACGAACTGGCAGAACGTTTCGGTGTCAGCAGAACACCGGTGAGAGAGACCATAAACAGACTGATCCAGGAAGGTTATGCCGAACAGCAGCATAACGTAGGACCGAGGATCACACTTCTGGATATCGATGAAGAGCTGGATCTTATCAATGCCAACGAAAAACTGTTCTTGCTGGTCATTGATTCATATAAAGATCTGGACAGCCTCGACGATCTGACCTCAGAGCTGGCCGAAATACTTAAGGAACAGGAAGCAGGCAATAAAGAAAATAATGCTGATAATTTCCATAAAGCTTCCGTGGGATTCCATCTGCTGATGATAGATGCCTGCACCAACAGTGTCATACGTGAATTTGCGCGCACGACACAGAATAAGATAAACATGAGCACACTGTCTTTCCAGTCTGCCGAAGCCAACAGGCAGGACAGCATCGACGGCCATCGGGCCATTCTTGCGGCTTTGCAATCAGGTGATCTGGAGGCAGCTAAAGAAAAGATGAACGAGCATAATGTAAAGGGAAAAACAAAATACATGGCCATGAAAATAAGCAGGTTATAAAGATGTTTATCTTATTGAAGGAAGAACAAAAAACCTTCAAATGTATGAGAATAAATAATCGTTTGAACGGCGGATATTTCTATTTCCGGCTTTCACGGCTGTAATGCCGGGAAATCAGCGACCGCACAGAATTCCGGTCGTCAGACTCGACAGCTTTCACGATTTTTTTGTGTTCTTCGATCAGGTTATGACGTTCGGAGTCGATCACCTTATGATCGTATACAACTATCATGGTGAATAGGTTCATTATCTCATTAAACATTTTTTCCAGATGGGTATTGTGCGTACATCTGACAAAAGATGCGTCAAAATTCATTGATATCACAGCATATTCATAGAGGTTGTGATTCTCGATGTTGTTCATTTGAATCTCGAGAGTCTTTTTCAGTTCATTTGCAAGATCCTCTGTGTGGTTTTGCTGTACGCAAAAATCGTATGACCCCAGCATGAGGATCTCGACTGCCTTTTCAATGGTCTGAAACAGATCAGGTGTAATATCTATAACAGCGGGACCGGTCCGCGGATCATTTGATATGAGACCGTCTTTTTCAAGTATCAGCAATGCTTCACGGATAGGAGTGTTGCTTACCTTCAATTCTTTGGCAACCGCAGAAATGTTTATTCTTTCACCCGGTGTGATCTGCTGAGACAATATCTGTTCTTTAAGATAATTATATATTTGTTCTTTTACTGTGGTTCTGACTATTTCCATGAAAGTACCCTTTAACACATTAACATGCATGATGTTTAAAACATCACATCGATTATAAATTGTAAAAGCGATGCTGTCAACGATATGCGGTATCTGAAAAATTATATTGACAGAACACGAGGAGGAGGTTATCATGTAAGCATAATCTAATGTATCGTGCACGATATTTAAAATAATTATGTTTCGGGGCACGCAGCTAAAGGAGGCAAATCATGGAAAACAGTTTATTTATTCCTCTGAGAGAAGAAGGTCTTACAACGATGAGAATCAGATATGACTTCAAAACAGATGCGGTGAAATTATTTGCTGCTAAAGAATGGGAGCCTGATTTTGACTTTACGGCATACAATCATAAATGGTGGATAGACGGTATCTTTACTGAGGATGCCATATATTTGAACACTAAGCAGGTGTGGGCGCTTTTCGAAAAGTACGGCCAGAGAGAATATCTGGAATCAGTTATAGAACTCCTTCGTGAAGGAAAACATTTCGGCATCGACATTTATTATTATGCGAAATATGATATTCGTTACATGATGAACGAGCACAGCCGCAAACTGGGCCTGTTGAATAAGAGCCATTCGATCATGGCGGGAGGCATACGCCGTCATACATATGAAGAGCCTGAGATCAGTGTGATAATCGACGGACTAAATCTCGGACGCGGTATGAGCTTTAAAAATATTGCCGGACATCTTCCTTTCGGGGGATGCAAGGCCACCGTTACGATGGATCCGCTGGATGAAACTAACATGGAAATAATGGGATTTATTGCGTTTGCGCTGGACAGCTGCAGAGATATGACGGGACCTGATATGAACTTCCCGACCACAATGTCTGACGTAATGATAGATCAGGGTTATTCCATGCAGTTCACAGGAGGAAAGAAAGCAAAGACCGGAGAAACAGGAAAGCCTACGGCATACGGTGTTTATCTTGCTCTGCTTGAAGCCATGGATTTTTATGAGGGCAGCAGAGATCTCACTGACAAGACTGCGGCACTCATGGGACTCGGGGCAGTAGGCTGGTATATGGGCGAATGTATGCTCGAGGGCGGGCTGAAAAAGCTGACTGTTGCTGATATAGATCCGGAAGCGGTGAAGAGATTTATTGAAGAACATCCGGGATATGATATTGATGCGTGCCCTGTCGGAGAAGTTCTTCAGCAGGATGTGGATATACTGTCGCCATGTGCGATAGGAGGCATTTTTGACGATGAGAGCATCGCAAAGCTCAACTGCAAATACATCTTCGGCTCCTCGAACAACGGACTCAAAGCTTCTTCACAGGAAGAAGAAATACGTCTGGCAAAACTTATCCAGGACAAAGGCATCGTATACGAAGTCGAATGGTGGCATAATACTGCGGGGGTCATATGCGGAGCTGAGGAGTATCTTTTCGACGGTGACGAAGAATCGCTGCGCGTCAAGATCGAAAAAGTTATTCCTGAAAATATCAGAATGGCTCTCACGGAATCCAGGAAACAGGGAATCACTCCGACAGAATTTGTTTATAAGTATTGCGAAGATCTGCTATATAAATAACCGTTGTTTGATTAAACAGGAGAAAAGACTATGTCAGAGAATACAAATAATAACAATCTGAATCAGCCTGAAGGTTTCAGCAGCCTGTTCGGATTTCTGATGTCGATCATCGGGTTTGCGGTTGGCGTAGGCAGTATGTGGCGTTTCCCATATGTGTGCGGCAGCAATGGAGGTGCTCTGTTTATCTTCACATACATGGCAGTCATTGTCATTATAGGGATACCGCTGCTGACAGGTGAGATATCGATGGGTTATGTGACGCAGAAAACAGCGATCGGAGCATATCAGACATTGAAGCCGGGATCAAAATGGTACTTTGCAGGGTATCTGCATTCGATAGTTGCCATACTGGTCCTCGGTTACACAGCTCCGATATATGTGTGGGTGCTGGCGTATATTTACAGAACAGCAACAGGCTTTTTCAAAGGTCTTGATGCGGCAGGAATAGCAAATTCATTCGGCGCGCTGACGACTGACTACAAGACGATGTTTATTTTCGCGGTCATCAACTGGGTGATCACTGCGGTGATAATTTCCGGGAGCGTATCAAACGGAATAGAAAAGGTAAACAAGTTCCTGCTGCCTGCACTGGGAGTAATAATGGTGGTGTGCATCGTGATCGGTCTGCGCGTACCCGGCGCACTCAAAGGGGTTGCATATATGTTCAAACCGAATCCGGCCACATTTTCTCTCAGTACAGTATCGACTGCGATAGGACAGGCATTCTTTGCTATAGGCATCGGTATGCTGGCATCGATGATATTCGGCAGCTACATTAAAAAGAAAAATGAAAACATTTTGAAACAGGCGACGATAGTAGGAGGATCGATACTGGGAGCCGGTATAGCATCGGGACTAATGATATTTCCTATGGTGTTCGCATTCGGACTCGAACCGGGCGCCGGCGTCGGACTGACAATGATCACCCTGCCAAATGTATTCAATTACATTGCCGGCGGGAGATTTATCGGCACACTGTTCTATGTGGGATTTTTCTTCGCTGCGCTGTCATCGTCGATAGGGCTCGCGGAAGCGATAACAGCAGTTGTAAAAGACAGCCTGCATGTATCGAGAAAGATCGCAGTTGTAATAGTAATGACAACAACTGTTATCATCGGCAGCTGTTCGATACTTATTCCGGGATTCCTGGACAAAGTTGATATCATCACAAGCAATTATATGCTCGTGATAAGCGGACTCCTGATTGCGATTTTCGTAGGCTGGATCTGGGGGGCAGATAATTTCCTCGATGCCATTAACATAAAGAAAAAAGGCGTCAGGATGTGGCTTAAAGTTTCCATCAAGTACGTATGCCCGCTGGCAATACTGGTGATATTCATCGGCAATTTCATTACATTATAGTATAGTTTGACAAAACGTGTATAATCAATAAGCACTGTACAGATAGATTTGTACGGTGCTTTTGATTTTTATTATTTTGACAGGTGTTTATCGTAATGATGAAGCAGATATTTGCGTACTTTTTCTTTGCTGCCGGTTCGTATGGCCTCGAGTATCTGTTCGTGTTCTTTCAGGTTGACTTCTTTGTTCACATTATTCTGCTGGTAATTGTACATGGTCAGCATATAAAGGATAGGTGCAAGGCTGTCGAAAAGACTGATAATTTTTGTGTTGCCGGTAGCAAGAAGAAAACATTTATCGAAAGCGATCGCATCTTTAATGAACTGCTGGTCATCGTGCTTGTTAATATCACGGCATTGCTTGTCGCAGGCTTCCTGCAGAAGAGACAGCAATTCACCGCTGCATTCTCTGAGACAGCATATATCATATCCGCCGAGCAGCAGCGACAGTACAGCCATGTCGGTTTCTTCAATCAGTTCTTCTGAGATATCGATTACACGCACCTGAGAACTGTAGGAGGAGGTGACAAGCCCCTCGGATTCGAGTCGTGACAGCGCCTCACGGATAGGTGTATTGCTAACACCGAGCTCCTCACTGAGCGAGGAAATCGTGACCGGGTCGCCGAACGAATATTCCTGTGATAAGATTTTCTGTTTTATTATTTCATAAGTCTGTTCTTTGATCGATTGCTTAACTATTTTCATTTATTAACCTGTCTCATTCCTTGAAAATCATTTCCTGCATAAAGTATATTTGCGGCGGCAAGGATTGTCAACAAGATGAATCACGTAAAATAGTCAGAATAAAAAGAAAAAAATATGTTGACATCAATGCGGCGGGGGGATATTATAGGGGCATAAAGATGCATCATGCATGATGCATAATAAAGAAACGTTATTACACTCGTCACTGCAGCAATTATCAAAAAACTATCAGGAGGAATTAAAATGAACAGAAGCATATTCGATGTATTACGTGAAGAAGGACTTACAACATTCAAGATCAGACATGATTTTAAAACCGGCAGGTTCTGGATGGAAGCTATGAAACAGTGGGATCCGGATCTGGACTTCAGCAAATACAACAAAGAATTTTATGTAGAGAGCATCCTTTCGGAAGATGTAAAGTATTACAACACAAAGCAGGTCAGAGAGCTTTTCGCAAAGTATGATCTCGAAGATTATCTGGATGAGGTGCTTGACCTGATCAGACAGGGCAGGCACTTTGGCATCGAATGCTACTACAATGCAAAATATGATATCAGATTCGAATGCAACCAGCACAGCAGAAAACTCGGAGTCCACAATAAGAGACATGCTACACTGGCAGGCGGCATAAGAAGACATGATCCGAGTGAAGAAGAAAAAGATGTAATAATCGACGGACTCAATCTCGGACGCGGCATGAGCTTCAAGAATGTGGCGGGACATCTCGATTTCGGCGGCTGCAAGACCACAGTTACGATGGGGCCCCTTGATCTCAATAATATGGAAATCATGGGATTCCTCGGATTTGCTATCGACAACTGCAGAACGATGACCGGACCGGACATGAACTTCCCGACAGAGATGGCAGATGTAGAGAATGCAAACTTCTCCATGAATTATACGAGCGGACCGAATTCACCTCTCGGCGAAACGGGCAAACCGACGGCTTACGGCATTTATGTAACGATGAAGCAGGCTACAAGATTTAAATATGGCAGCGAGTGCCTGGACGGCAAGAAGATCGTTCTTATCGGGCTCGGCGCAGTCGGCTGGTATCTCGGTGAATATCTGCTGCAGGAAAAAGTAGACCTGTATGTGGCTGATCTGAACCCTGAGACCTCAAAGAAGTTCGCTGCAGAAAACGGAGGAACAGCGATCGATCTTGACGGGGCAATGTTCACAAAGTGCGATATTCTGAGCCCATGCGCGATCGGCGGCATATTTGACGACAAGACAATACCGCAGCTTAACTGCGACATCGTCTGGGGATCGGCGAACAATCAGCTCAAAGCATCGAGTCAGGAAGAAGAATACAGACTGGCAAAGATAATGCAGGACAACAATATATTGTTCCAGACGGAATGGTGGCATAATACGGCCGGCGTTATCTGCGGAGCACAGGAATATATAGAAGGCAGAAAAGCCACTTATGAAAAGCTCATAAAGGTGATCGACGATACCATGCCGGCTTCGACATGGGAGAACCTTAATACTGCTGAGAAACTGGGCATTACTCCATGCGAGAATGTTTACAGAGTATGTGAAAACATAATATACGGTGATGAAGAAATGGAATTCGACGATTAGTTATTTCAATCTGTTGTTGATCAAATAGGAGAGAAAATATGTCAGAGAATACTAACGATAATAATCTGAATCAGTCTGAAGGCTTTTCAAGTCTGTTCGGATTCCTGATGTCGATCATAGGATTTGCAGTAGGGGTCGGAAGCATGTGGAGGTTTCCGTATGTATGCGGAACGAACGGAGGAGCTCTGTTCATCTTCACTTATATAGGAGTAATACTCATCATTGGCATACCGCTGCTGACGGGTGAGATATCGATGGGATATGTAACACAGAAGACTACTATCGGAGCGTACAAGGAACTTAAACCGGGCTCGAAGTGGTACTGTGCAGGTTACCTGCATTCGATCGTTGCACTTTCGGTATTCGGGTATACTGTGCCGATCTATGTATGGGTGCTTGCATATATATACAGAACGGCTACGGGATTTTTCAAAGGTCTTGATCCTGCGGGTATCGCGAATTCTTTCACGGCGCTCACAGGCGACTACAAGACGATGTTCATATTCGCGATCATCAACTGGGTCGTTACAGCTATAGTAATATCGGGAAGCGTGTCGAACGGCATAGAGAAGGTCAACAAATTCCTTCTCCCTGCACTGGGAGTGATCATGGTCGTCTGTATCGTGATCGGACTGAGAGTACCCGGCGCATTCAAGGGCGTAGCGTACATGTTCAAACCTAATCCGTCGACATTTTCGCTCAGCACTGTTTCGACAGCAATAGGGCAGGCATTCTTTGCGATAGGCATAGGCATGCTGGCCTCGATGATATTCGGGAGTTACATCAAGAAGAAAAATGAAAACATCCTGAAACAGGCGACGATAGTGGGAACATCTATTCTGGGCGCCGGCATAGCGTCGGGACTCATGATCTTCCCGATGGTGTTTGCCTTCGGCCTGCAGCCGAGCGCGGGAGTAGGACTCACGATGATAACACTGCCTAATGTATTCAACTATATTGCCGGCGGAAGATTCATAGGGACGCTGTTCTATGTGGGATTCTTCTTTGCGGCATTATCTTCATCGATAGGTCTCGGCGAAGCAATCACAGCAGTGGTAAAAGACGGCTTCAACCTTACGAGAAAGAAAGCCGTTGCAGTAGTAATGGCCTGCTCAGTGATCATAGGCAGCTGTTCGATCCTCATCCCGGGATTTCTGGACAAAGCAGACATTATCACCAGCAATTATCTGCTCGTGATAAGCGGACTGCTGATCGCCATATTCGTAGGCTGGGTCTGGGGAGCCGATAATTTCCTTGATGCCGTCAACATTCAGAAGAAATGGACCAGGATCTGGCTGAAGGTTTCGATCAAATTCGTATGCCCGATAGCGATCATAGTTATCTTCCTCGGGAACTTTATTAAAATGTAAAAAGCACAACCGGTTAAAGAATTATTTGTCAAGGAGCTGCGGCGTTGAGTTATTGCTTAGCGCGCGGCTCTTTTATCTGTTTCTAATGTATGTTGGGGAACCTTATCTCTGCGGTGTTTTTCGATTGCCGGCAGACATATGGAAGAGAGCATTATCACGATCCCGGCAATTTGCGCCCACGCGAGAGACTCATGCAGCAATATCACACCCATTACTGCAGCTGTCACGGGTTCCGCTGAAGCGATCACTGACGCGTATGCCGATCCGACGCCGTACGACATGCCTTTCACGTACAGCCCGTAAGGTATTGCTGTACTGATAGTGCCCATCAGTATATATGACAGCCACGGAACGGATGACATACCCGCCGGAATATAATCGGGGTGCATGAAGGCCATTGTCAATGCTGCAAAAATAAAGGCGTATGTGATACTGATATCCGCTGAGGTGTATTTGAGTGTTTTTTTGGATAATATCGTAAAAGCAGCGTAGCATATTCCGGAGAGGAGACCCAGCATGATCCCTGCAAGATCTGCGTGCATAGCAGCGGGATCATATCCGCGAACTACGAGAAAACAGCCTCCGATTATCATTATTATCACCAGGACTTTACTCGTTGTTATCGGCTCTTTATATGCGATTCTGTTGAAAATGATGACAAAACCTGTTGCTGTAATAAGCAGCATCACTGCCATGGAAGTTGAAAGTTTCTGAATTGCAATGGCATAGAAAATGAATGAACCTGCTATTCCGGCCATTCCCATAACTAAAAATACCGGTATTGAATGTAATGATATTTTGGGGATTTTTCCGCGGATCAGGTCATATAGGATAAAAAATGCGGCTCCGACATAGCAGCGCACTGCGGCGACTGCAACGGGAGATGTTCCTGTGTTCATTAAACTTTTGCTGAAATATGGTACCATGCCCCACAGTAATGTGGCGGCCAGTATGCAGAGTGTACCTTTTTTCATGATTTAACTCCATATCTCTCTGTCCGAAGGCATACTGCTGTCAGGTTTGATATATGCGATCCGACTTTTGTTGAACATGTACTCCCAGCTGAGATTTTCACTTCGCGAATTGTTGCCCAGGCTTCCGCATCCGAGAGTGGTGGACGCATGGAGACCGTTGAAAAAACTACCGCCGTTGTCGGCAGAGCAGATCTGGTTGATGAGAAATCTTGACGCCGGCAGTTTCAGAGCCGCGTTTTCGATATGCTCCTGATTGCATGAATGGATAACCACGCTGTGACCGGCGCCGGCAGCTTTTAAATTTGCCCGGGCAATACTGATTGCCTCATCCCATGAATCGTATGTATACAGTGCCTGAACGGGAGCCATTTTTCTTTTTGCGAGGTCATCGTTGTCCCCGGCAAAATCTGCTTTCACCAGGATCATTCTCGTGCCCTCCGGGATTTGTATACCCGCGGCTGCGGCCACTTCAGCAGCGGATTTTCCGATAAGAGCTTTATTTAATTCTCCGTTATGAAAAAGTGCTCTGCGTATTGCCTGCACCTCATCAGTCCGGCTGGCGTAATAAGTACCGTGTTCTTCGAATATTTTGATTGCTTCCTCGATTTTGCCTGAAGGGATGACGGCAGTCTGTTCGCTTGAGCATATTATACCGTTATCGAAACAGCGTCCTTCAATTATCATCGGGATCGCCCGTCCGAACTTGACATCGGTGTCGATTATGGCCTGAACATTACCGGGACTGGCTCCGAATGCGGGTTTGCCGGAGGAGTAAGCTGCTTTTACCATATCGCTTTCACCGGTGCAGATGCATACGTCGCATTTTTCCATGACAAGCTTTGATATTTCTTTTGCGGGATCGGCAATACATTGAATGAGATTCTCAGGGGCACCCAGTCTTGCGAGTTCGGCATTTATCATTCGTACTGTTTCTGCGCTGCATTTCACGGAAAGGGGATGCGGACAAATAATAACAGCATTTCCGCCTTTGGCTGCGAACATGGCATTGCACATCGGAGTGACAACGGGTTCCACGGCCGGAGTAATGCATCCTATGACACCCATAGGCTTTGCGACGGCAACGATACCTTCTTCTGGTATTCTTTCGACGACACCGACACTTTTTCCTCCTTTGCAGTCGTTCCAGATGACTCTGGATTTTCCTATGTTTTTTCTGACTTTATCCTCATAAACGCCCATGCCGGTTTCATCGACTGCCATCCGTGCCAGCCTTTCAGCATTATCGAACACCGCTCTTGCTATAGCTTTTACGACTGCATCTACCTGTACCTGATCATATTCTGCAAATTCTTCCTGCGCAGTTCGCGCTTTGGCAAACATTTCGTTTAATGTCTCGGTATTTGTCATTTGATTCCGCCCCTTTCGATATAATATTACTTTTGCCATAATATTAGTCCGGCCATATCTTTGAGTAAATATCAACGTTATCATAATAAATGATACAATTTGTATTAACAAAAAATCAGAGAGGTATACGTGATATCCGCGAACCTCCCTGATGATTACAATATTTATTAGCACTTATTTATTTTTTGATTATACAAATTTACTATATTTTAATATTATACAAGACAGTTTATTCAGCAGCATTGTCAGCCAGCTCCAGATGGTTCTTGTCGTTGAAATACGTTTTAGTATCTCTGGCAACTTCCCTGGACAGAATCAGCAGCGCAACAATATTTGGGAATGCCATGAGCCCGCAGATAATGTCGGCAAGAGTCCAGATCGCCTGCAGTGAAATGAAAGCCCCGAATAATATTGCCAGAGTATAGAGCACTCTGTAAACTTTGCATGCCATAAAGTTTCCGTTGAAAAGATATTCAAGGCAGCGTTCTCCGTAATATTCCCATCCCACGGCGGTGGTGAATGCGAAGAATACGAGGCTGAGCATCAGAACTATGTTGGCAACGATAGGAGGTATTCCGGGGATACCGATCTGGAATGCTTTGGTTGTGACAGCAACGCCGTCAAGTCCCATGTTCCATGAACCGGTCATTATGATCGCTATTCCTGTGCAGGAACATATCACCAGGGTATCTATGAAATTGGATGTCATTGTTACAAGACCCTGTTTAACAGGACTGTCGGTCATAGCGGAGGCTGCAGCTATCGGTGCAGAACCAAGGCACGTTTCACTGGAAAAGACACCTCTGGAGATACCTTTCTGTATACATATGAAGATACTTCCTATGACGCCTCCGGTAACGGCACTTGGATTAAAAGCTCCGTAAAAAATTTCATACAATGCGTGCGGGATGAATTTGAAATTGCAGATCAGTATTGCAACGCAATAAACAATATATACGATTGCCATAGTAGGGACAACGAGTTCTGCGAAAGATGCAATACGTTTTATGCCGCCGATCAGGACAAAGCCTATTAATGCCGCTGCAATCAGCGAGACAATAACGACGACCCATGAATAATTGCCGAATGCAATATGCTGGTTGTTGGGATCGAGGACTGCTTTGGTTGCATCAGTGACGCCGTTGATCTGTGTAAATGTACCGACTCCCATGATGCAGGCAAATGCTCCGAAGAAGGCAAACAGCTTTGCCATCCATTTCCAGTTTGAACCGAGTCCTTTTTCTATATAGAAGAATGGTCCGCCGAGCGCATGTCCGTCTTCGAATGTCCTGTATTTAACTGCTAAAAGGCCTTCTGCATATTTTGTTGCCATGCCGAAGCCTGCAGCCATCCAGATCCAGAACATTGCGCCCGGACCTCCTGCAACCAGTGCTGTTGCGACTCCTACAATATTTCCGGTAACTAGATTTCCTGCAAGTGTCGTACAGATAGCACCGAATGAGGTGACCTCTCCGTCTGCCGTTTTATCACGGCTGAACATAAGCTTCAAAGCCATTCCGAGTTTTGTAAATGAAAGGTTTTTAAGCCTGATCGTGTAATAGATCCCCGTGAACATTACGAGAACCAGCATAGGTATTCCCCATACAATACCATCTACGGTATTTAAAAAATTGCCCATAATTTTCTCCTCTGTAAAAAGACGATAATTTGAAATAAATGAAATAAAGTATTGCCAATAACAGAATATTGAGAACGCTGTATGCAGTAAATATCACATTCATGTTTATGATGCATACCGAATGTATCATGATGATACGAGTTGTTAAAACAAATGATACGAACCGTATTTTACCTGTAATTCAAAGGCATTGACATTTGAAACATGATGTATTATTTTTAAATAATGATAAAGTATTTTCTGTTATTGATACGATTTTTCAAAAGGAGATAATATGGAAACGCAAAAATGCAGAGCACTGCTCCGCGCGATCGATACAGGTTCGTTCTCGGCGGCTGCTGAGGAACTCGGATTTACTCCATCCGGGATCAGCCATATGATAACATCAATCGAAAATGAAGTCGGTTTTCCGATATTGAAAAGAAGCAGAAACGGTGTCACGCTTACAGCAAACGGAGAAGAATTACTGCCGTTATTGAGAGCTCTTGTGAAAATCGATATCAATATCGAACAGCAGTCTTCTGAAATTCTCGGTCTGGCAAGAGGGCATATCACGATCGGTGCCTATTCCAGCATAGCGGCGCAATGGCTGCCGCAGATATTGAGAGATTTCCAGCGCGACTATCCCGGGATATCAATACAGATGATGGAAGGCACACATGACGAACTGGACGGCTGGATGTCAGACGGCTACCTGGATTTCTGCATGTACAGCTATCGCAGCGATATAGACTTCGAGTGGATCCCGCTGAGTGAAGACCCTATGTACGCAGTGGTATCTCCCGAGCATCCATTTGCATTCCGCAGTCATATCGCCCCCAAAGAATGTGAAGGTCAGCCGTTTATTATGCCCGGAAGAAGCATGGATGCTGATGTTTCCGACATAATAAAGAAATTTTCGCTTTCACTGGATATCAAGTACAGGACAATCGAAAACTATTCTGCAATATCGATGATAGAATGCGGGCTTGGCATCAGCATTATGAATGAATTGATCACAAAAGGCAGGATCAGCAATGTAATGCTCGTACCGTTTGACCCGCCGCAGCATATCGATCTGGGCATTGCCGTGCCGTCGCTGAAGCAAGCGTCGCCGGCTGCCAAGAAAATGGTGGAATATATCAGAAAGCATTTTGAGTAGCATTGTAAGGATACTATTTCTTCAGAACCGCTTTCTGGATATTGCCGATGAACTCTGAGTATTTCATGCCGCTCGAACGTACGACTATCTGCTGCGCTGCGACAATACAGACAACAAGATAGGCGATGGAGCAGAACCAGGACAGCGGCGACATCAGAGAATGATGCACCAGATAAACGGTCGTATAGACAGATATCGGCAGAAGCACGCAGAGCGCCGAGCACATGCCGGGGGTGTAGGGCTTCTTTTTGTCGAAGATCTTTATGGCGGCAATATGCGCAAAGCTTTCGATGTATCCCAGGAATATACCGGCGAATATAAGAAACGGCACATTGGAGAAAAACAGCGGCACGAAGCCGATCAGCAGAACCAGAGTGACGGTCACAAAGCTGCCGAACTGCGGATCTTTCTGCGTGAAATTCAATTTCTCTGTTATCATTTCCGTAAAGCCGCCCGGGAATTTGCCTTCTTCCCAGAGATGCAGGATGATGCCGGCGTCAAAGAGACAAATGCATCTGTGCAGCACGGCCAGGGAAGACCAGCTGAAAGCCGCATAGAACAGGATGATAACTCCGAATACGGTCAGTATATATAGGTTGTAATGCATAATAAACTTCTTCATGCCTTAATGTTATCCCATTCGCCTGCGGTATTCAATTTACATAATTTGCATATCTGTCGATTGAAATCCTGCCTCGCCGCTGGTAAAATTAATAGACAACGTGTTGTCACATCAGTGAGGTCCATTATGAATAAGAACGAGGAAAAATCCGCCCGCACAAAAGCAGGACTCGGCGATGCATTCATGGAACTTTACAACAGCAGGAGTATAGAGCAAATTTCCATACGGGATATTACGGATATTGCCGGGTGCAGCCGTGCGACCTTCTATCTTCATTACATCGATATCTATGATCTTCTGGAAAAAATCGAGGACGAGGTCCTTGAAAAAATCAGGGTAAATGCAGCCGACGCGCTGGCAATAACGGATAATTCCGATGCGTTGTCGCCCGCACTGTACTTTCGGCTCATACTGGATTTTTACAGCAGCAATGAGCAGTATTTTTCGATTCTCATGCGCAGGGATGTGAACTTTGTCCGTTCGGTCAAAAATATTATTCGTCCGGCGTTATTCGCAAGACTCACAGACAGAACTGCAGGGAATGAATCCGAAATGGATTACCTGATAGAATATCAGATTTCTGCGGTAATAGGCGTGCTTGACCGCTGGGCGGAACGGGGACGCGATATTCCTGTCGAGACGCTGACCAAAATCATAGTGAAAATTTCCTCCGAAGGCATATTGCCGGCCGTGCAGGAAAAGATCAAATATACTAATCCGCTTATTTAGCCCAAAAAGTGATATAATATACGCACTTAAGACGGAGACTAAAATGATAAGCGACGAATCACTGTATTACAATTACATAGATGGAGACAGCGATGCGCTTGCCGAACTGCTTGCCCGCTATGATGAAAGTCTTAATCTCTTTATTTTTTCCTTTGTAAAGAATGAGGAAGAGGCGGAGGATCTGGCAATCGACGCATTTGCGCATCTGGCTGCGAGTGACAAGCGATTCAAAGGAAAATCATCATTCAAAACATGGCTGTTTGCCATCGGCAGAAATCTTGCACTTGAATATCTCCGCAGGCACCGTATCGATACAGATGAACTGTTCGATGAATGCGCAGCGGATTTCAAAACGCCCGATCTGCCGATCCTCAAAAGGGAAAGATATGCGCAGCTTTACGGAGCACTGGGCATGTTGAACGCGGAGTACCGGCAGGTGCTGTATCTCAAGTTTTTTGAAGATATGAGCGTTGCTGAAACAGCCAGAGTGACAGGCAAAAAGGAACGTCAGATTTCGGATCTGATATACAGGGGGAAGCAGGCGCTGAAGAAGGAACTGGAAGAAGCGGGGTTCGAATATGAGAACGACTGAAGAAAAACTGAACGAAATAAAACGCCGCGAAACACATATACGCCGCCGCAGATTCCGCAGGCAGACGACGGTGCTTTCATTCGCGTCCGCCGCAGCTGCAGTCCTGGTGATTATTACTGCAGTGGGAATACTGCCGCAGATAAAAAGTGATTTCGCAGGCAACAGCATGTCCGCACAGTATGCGTCGGCCTTTTCCGGCAACCCGGCGATTGGGTTCATCCTGGTGGTGATCCTGGCATTCGCCCTGGGAGCATGCATCACGCTGCTCTGCGTCAAAGTGCACAGATACAATGAAAGAGAGAAAAGACAATGAATCTGTGGCCGCTGGAAACTGCAAGCAATGTGACGCAGATGATCCTGCTGACGGTGATCGTCATCTGGGTCTGGAAAGTTGCCGGAAAAACGGAGGAACCGGTCATCGCCAGATTTTTTGGGCTGGGGATGTTTACGTCGTTCCTCGGAGATCTTTTCTGGTCGATATATATTCTTTTATTCGCTGAAGCGCCATCCGGAATATCACCGGCTGATATTGCCTGGATCGGCGCCTACTGTTTCCTGATAGGATTTCTGCAGATCACGGCCAGGGGCAAGCGCAGACCACGGTGGCTGTTCGTTATTATACTGCTGATAGTGTGCGATACGGCCTTGTGGGTCAGCTGGGCCGAAGGTAATATCGGAAGTATCCTGAACGATGTTGTTTATGGTGCGGCGATGTGTGTGATGTCGTGGTATATTTTCACGAATCTGAGTGAGAGCGGGAAAAAACTGAGGCCGTTCTTTATCGCGGCTGCGTGTTATATGGTAATGGAACTTTCGCTTTTCACTTCCTGGGGCAGAGCGTATGCCTATTTCGATTTTATGGTAACGGCGTGCCTGGCGGCAATGGCGGTTACTTTTATAAAAGCTGTTTCCGCAGAGGAGGTGGCGAGATGATATATGCAGAAAATGTTTTTGTCTGCATTGCGGCGCCGCTGTGCGTGGCCCTGTTTTTCATCAAAGGAGACGCCAGGCGTTTCTGCGGATTTTTTGTAGCGGGGATCTTCGTATGTCTTCTGGCGGCTTATATCAACAGCTATCTGCTCGTAGTTACAGGATATTCCATAGAACAGGCGGCGATCTGTGTGACGCCGATCTGTGAGGAACTGATGAAACTGCTGCCGGTGCTTTTCTATTTTCTGGTGTTCGAACCGGACGACAGACAACTGATGATAGCCGCTGCCGCAGTGGGTGCGGGTTTTGCGACATTCGAAAACTGCTGCTATCTGCTGGATGCGGGCGCAGCTGATTTTACTATGATCATGGTCCGCGGATTCGCAGTCGGCATAATGCATACTATGTGCACTCTGGCAGTCGCGCTTATACTGGTAATGTTCGGGAAATTCCACAGGATGATGCCGGTGCTCTTCGTCGGAGTCCTGGCGGCCGCTGTGACTTTCCACGCTCTTTACAACATGCTGGCTTCAGTTCCGGGGACACCGCAGATCATCGGATACATAATGCCTGTTGCAACGATGTCAGCCGCGCTGGCAGTCATCAGGGTGAAAAAAATCAGAGCAGATAATAAATAATTTCTGGGTCACTTGTCAGACGAACTTCCTGTTTGCCAGAGTAAATGTTTGCCGGCATCATAATATGCCGTGAACATATAAAAGCAACCGATAATTACAGTGAAAACAATGAGCAAAAGATGTAAAATATGAGCATATACAGGGGAAACTGAGCACACAAAAGCCCCGGTGAAACACGATATGATTTTTTGACAGAGTAAATTCCACCGGCATGAACGAAGCATATTATCTGCTGTAACTGTATCCCGAAAGCTGTGTTAATGATCAGATATCATCACGGACAAAGCATTTCAGCTCGTCATCCCAGAGGTATTCCGAATCGGGTCATTTCCATGCGTCCCACGGGCCGTATGAATAACCGTTTTCGAGTCGGAATGCCTGCAGATAGTTGAGCTGACATCCGTCGGAATCTCTGCAATCCCAGGGGTTTGATGCGATGTCGTGACCTTTTTTGACCCAGCTGCGTATGAGAAAACGCTCCGGGAGAGTCATCGGCACGATACGTTCCATTTCGTGGAGCGCATAGAGATTAAGCTGGTAATCTATTGAATGTCTGTCATATATCATTTGATTTCACCGTCCTTTTTAAAGATCGACCGGTTCAGCGTCACATCCCGGGAAGGAATCCTGTGACAGCCGAGTATATCGAGGACATCTTTACCGTAGAGGAATTCGAACATATCGAAAGGACATTTGTTGCTCAGACTTTCCCTTGCATACGAGTTGATATGGTCCATCATCCGCGAAATATCAGTCTGGGTATAGTCATCAAATGGTTTTCCTTTCGGTATGAACAGCCGTATGAACTCATGGTTTCTTTCGGCTGCCCCCTTCTGAAAAGGTGCGTTCGGATCGCAGTAGAACAGGTGCGCGCGCCTGTCACCGCCGGCGTCGAATTCAATAGCGGAAGGATGCGAAAATTCACTTCCGTTATCTGTAAGGATGACATCGAACAGCTTCCTGAAACGTTCAGGCCCGAGGCATTCATAAAGGCGGTCGAATATCACCGTAACAGACCGCGAATCATTGTAGCTGCGGAGAAAAGCGAGCATGAAACCCGCCCTGACGAAATGGATCGTCAGTAACACTTTTCCGCCTTTCCTGCCTTCCACGGTATCGATCTGCGTGATCGGGAAATCGGGATGATCCTCCATGACTTCAAGAAAGCACTCATATTCGCGGCCTTTCCGGCAATGCCTGTCCATCTTCAGTGTTTTTTTATTTTTGCGCTGCTTGAATCTTACCTTCCTCGGCAGGTCTATGTTCATGGCCGTCAGCAGACGATCATCAATAAGCCTGTATATCGTGCGCTCGCTCACCATAAGCCGGTCATAATTCGTGGCACATATATGATGGATAGACTGGCTCTGCATGATAAGGGGAGTGATGATCGAGTCGAAGTGCATGAGGTCTTCCTCGCAGTACGAAATGCCTTTACGCTGTTCGGAAAGCCCTGTGCGATAACAGTCATCAGCGGTCTTTGCATGATAAACATGCTTTTCGAGAGTGCATCCGGGCCTTCTGCTGCAGCCGTTGCACACGTACGGAGGCTTTGAAAGCAGCGGGCAGTCGTAATGCACAAAATCCGGGCAGAAGCGGTTGCACATGCCGCAGCTGCGGCAGAGCTTGTACCTTTTCCCGGCGTTGCAGGGGCTGCACAGCCCGCTTATGAGACAGTGCTGACGGTTTATGCAGGCGTTGTATTTTATGTGATATCCGCCAACGCGTTCTACTGTCAGATGTGCGCGGACTTCTTTGGAAATAGTTGATGGATCTTTATCGAGTGCAAGTGCGATAAGTTTGAAAGATGTGCGCTTGTCAAGCTGAGTCTCGATCGTACTGCGGTCTGACAGCGTAAGATGTTTGTTGTTAGCCATATTGGCACCTCCTGTATTCGGGATACAGTCAGCTGTACATATACTTTACACTTCTGTCAGAGTAACTTCTACTTCATTTTTTGCCACACAAAGTTCCAGTACATGGTAGAATTTACTTTGGCAAATAATTTTCCTTAAATGAATTTCAACCTTCTATCCATGCTCTCAAATCAGATGTTAGTTCTGCAGAAAGTATGAGATAATGGACATGTATCCTCCTGGATGTTAGGAGGAAGAAATGTCTGATACAAAAAGGAAAAAATGGTCGCACCTTACATGGGAAGAAAGGCGAATGATACAGGCCGGATTAAGAGAACGTCTGACGTTTTCGGAAATAGCCATGCGTATCGGGTGTTCACCCGATACGATTTCCAAGGAGATAAGAAAACACAGATATCATAAGTATTCACCGCCGGCACCAAGCAGAGTCAACTATTGCAAGTTCAGAGACAGCTGCAGAAAACGTGACGTATGCAGCAAGCCAAAAGGACATAAATGCAGGATCCCCTGCAGGAAATGTATTTCATGTAACAGGCGGTGTCCGTATTTCGTAAAGTATCCGTGCCAGAAAACTCTGCACGCACCTTATGTCTGCAACGGATGCAGCAAAAGCACATGCCAGTTTGACAAGTATGTTTACAGCGCCGATCATGCCAACAGGGAATACCTTAAGGGGCTGTGCGCATCGAGATCAGGGATCGATATGACGGAAGAAGAACTGATAGATCTGGACGAACTGGTATCCCCTCTGGTACGAAAAGGACAGCCGATAGCTCACATACTGGCTGCACACGGAGACGAGATACCTGTATGCGAAAGGACTCTTTACAGCTACATTTCCAAAGGATATCTTAGCATAAAGAATATCGATATGAGAAGGACAGTACGATACCGGAAACGCAGGCATGATGACGTTGCCAAAGTGTCTTCGGCGAAAAAGGCAGGACACAGATATCCATCATTTCTGAAGCAGATGGAAAGAGATCCGGATCAGCGTGTGGTTGAAATGGATACTGTCGAAGGGAGAAAAGGCGGCAAGGTGTTCATGACTCTGAGATGGAGAGAAAACAGCCTGATGCTCGTATTCCTTCTCGCAAGCAAGGAAATGAAAAACACTTCTGAAGTCATCGATCAGCTGGAAAAGAAACTGGGAACGGAAGATTTTGAACGGCTGTTTCCGCTGATACTTACTGATAACGGAAGTGAATTCGCAGATCCGCAGCTTTTCGAATACAGTGCGGACGGAAGCAGGAGAACCAGCATATACTACTGCGCACCGAAGCATTCGGAACAAAAAGGCGGTCTGGAAAAAGATCATGAGTACATAAGGTATGTACTGCCTAAGGGCAGCTCATTCGATGAGCTCACACAGGAGCAGGCACAGCTCCTGGCGGATAATATCAACAGTACCGCAAGGCCGGGTCTCGGAGGCCTGAGGCCAATAGACCTTGCTATGCGGTACTTTGGAAAAGATACAGTGGAAAGGCTCGGACTCACTGTCATCGACCATGATGATGTAAATCTGACGCCTTCTCTGCTGAAGTAGAAATTCAGGCAGGAGGATACGAAAAGCATACTGGTAAGTGCCAGAGCCGGAAGTTAGTCTTGCACATACGATTTCCGACTTCATTTTAACGTAGACCCGGATCCGCTGTATTTTTTAAAATTATATCGCTTTTTTATTGAAAGTTACAGAAAAATGGACAAAAAACACGTGTAAGCAGAAGTTAGTCTTGCAAAAACACTTTAACATGGTAAAGACCAGAGCTTACTTTTGCATTCAACGGGCAAATAATTTTTTTTATTTTTACTGCGAGATTTGCGAAAAACATGCATCTAATAAAGTGAAAGGAGGACGAAAATGAGGTATTCGAAGGCAGACGCGCTCAGAGAAGTGCAGCGAAGAGAAACCGAAATCCGTAAAAAGAAATATAGACAGGGAATGTCGATACTGGGCGGTACAAGTCTCCTCCTGACGACCGCAATAGTCAGTATACTATTTCTCATCAGCGGAGGTATCGAAGGCGGCATCACTGCCGGGCGGAATTACGGAACATTGCTGCTCAAGGCAGGAGCAGGCGGATATGTTCTGGCAGCGGTGGCGGCATTTATTGCGGGTGCGCTGATCACAATTTTATGTGTGAGGTATAAAAAGAGGCATCCAAACCGGAAATGAAAGGAGAAACGAAGATGCATGTAAAACACAAACCGGCGGCGAGAATCCTGGTGCTGCTTCTGGCAGTAACCACGGTGCTGGCCTTTACGCCGGCCGTAGCGTGGACACAGGATGTGCAGGCGGGCGTCGTATCCGTTACAGTGAACGGAATCGATGTGACTGCCCACGAGTATTGGAAATGGGATAGTTCGACGACAACATATATTGAAGGCAGCGGTAGCAGCTACAATATCCATTATACGTCAGACGCTTTGAAACTGAAGGGTGATAACCATTTTACGTCTGTGTTGGCGGCGAATACACTATCAATTACTCTTGATAATGCGGAAATCCAAGCTTCCGATGGAACTGCTATTTATGCGGGCGGCGATATGGGAGTTACTCTTATCGGAAAGAATAACATAGTAAATAACAACGCGAATGGCATTGGAATATCGACTGCAAGCAGTGTTGTTACTTTTGCCGGGGCTGGGAGCCTTAATATAACGAGTACTGGTACCGATATTCACGGAGGCAGTGTAAATATTACAGGTGGTAATATCGCTGCAACATGTAAGGATACAAGCGGTGGATATGCGGCAATAGAAGGTTCAGATGGAATAAATGTATCGGGAGGTACATTAAATGTGGAATCTGTCGGTACCGGTGCAGGGAACGAAGCATTAAAAGTCAATGCAAATAAGAATATATTGATAACCGGAGGTGCAGTATATGCCCATGGTGCGAGGCAGGCAGTGAGTACAGCAGCGGCAACGATTGAATCATCATCGGTAAGTATGCAGGACAGTAATAGAATTCCGTATAAATACATTACTGTATTATCTGATTCGAATGGCAATGCCTCGTTGGCATACGCATCGACAAGTACCGGACCTTCGGGGGATCTGGTAATTGAAGGTGTCGAACTTCAGACGAATCAGACGGGAGTCGATATGAGTGCAAAGGCATATGGCGATTATAACAGTGACGGCAGTAAATATTCCTGGTCGGTAAATCTAGGCGATTCAGGGTGTGCGCTTGCACTGAACAATGCGTATATCACCTCAGGAAATGTAGAATATAAAATACATGAACAGGATATGTCAGTAAGCCTGAGTGGAAAAAACTGTATCGATTTGAGTGACCTTCCGACAGGGTCGGCAGCGGATGCTTTGATTTGCCATGGTTCGATGACTTTTGCCGGCAGCGGCAGTCTTGAAGCGACAGCTTCCAATATTACCGGAGATAACTTGGGTAGTTCGGGAATCACTGCAGCTAATGGAGGCATTACGGTCAATGGACCGAGTGTGACTGGAACTGCCGGATCAGGCGGCAATAACAGCACCGGAGTTTCCGCGGGAGGTGCCATTACTGTAAACAGCGGTTCTCTTCAGGGTAAAGGTAATACTGCAACTTCTACTTCAGGGGAAGCATATAGTTACGGCGTATCGGCAGTAGACAGTATAGATGCATCTGGCGGCAGCGTCGCGGGTATTGCAGGGCAGGCAAACGCTAAAGAACAACCGGGAGACAGTATAGGTGTAGTTGTGTTCGTATCAGATGGGCCTTCGAAAACAGGAACACTTAAAGGAAATATCACCGGTGTCGGCAGCGGAACAGAGAATACGAGTTATGGAATTTCTGTGGAAGGTGAGGTTCTGACAATAAAAGGTGCAGGTACGGTCACAGCAGCTGCGAAGACCTCGGCGTTTCACTACGAACCTTCGATCGACAGCAGTCTGAATGCTGTTGTAAAAGTCGGAAGCGAACAAGACGGATCGGATGCGGCAGTGGCCTCATCGCCGACTGAAGAAACATACACAGGCAACAAATACGTCCAGATAACTACTACGGCGAAAGCAGCACCGGGAGCGCCGACATATGACATTACCGGAGCGAAGCTCGTGGGAGGAAAATTGACTTACGACAGTAAGCCTGAGAATGGAAAGGACTTCAAAGGAAAAATCAGTACCCTTCCGGGATATGCCCTTCCGAAAAAGATCACAATCACGGTCGGAGGTCAGCAGCTTACAGACGATCAGTTCTCATATGATCCTCTGACAGGTGAGTTCACTATCCCGGGGAAATACATTAACGGCGCAGTGAACATCAGTGGGACAGGAATGAATATGAATCTCAGGGCGAGAAGGATGGTCGAAAGCAGGCTGAACTTATTGGTGACGACGCCTTCATCGAAGCAGGGGACCGGTACTTCTGCAAAGACAGCGGATGGAGTGAAAAAAGCTGCGGCAGATACATACGGAACTGTTACAGTAATAAAACCGATCAAGAAGACATATAAAAGTATGTCGATTCCGAATACGGTGACGGCTTATAGTTACGTTTACAAAGTAACGGCGGTATCGGCAAAGGCATTCAAGAATAATACGAAGCTGAAATCGCTCACCCTCGGAAAGAATGTGAAGACGGTCGGTGCGAAGGCCTGCTATAACTGCCAGAAACTGAAGAGCGTCAAATTCGCGGGGAAGAACATTACTGCGATAAGCAAGGGCGCGTTCAGGACCTGCGCGAAGAACTGCAGATTCATGATACCGAAGGCGAAGTACAGCCAATATGTGAAAATGCTTAAGAAGAGCGGAGTTCCGGAAGGAGCTCAGTACATAAAGTATTAGGGTATGGTGCCGGGCAGCGGACGGACCGCTGCCCCGGGTACGCTTGAATTTTAGAGAAAGAGAGAATGATGAAAATGCATGTAAAAAATCGATCAGGGGCCAGAGCCATGGCCCTTGTACTGGCAATAACTTCGGTGATTGCATTTACACCGGCGATCGCGTGGACGCAGGAAGCAAAGGCGGCGGATACAGATTTGTATGTCGGAGGCGCCGCGGTAACGCATTCCGGCGCTGTGGCAAACAGCAATATTACTTCAGGCACCGTTAATTATGACGCGGATACCAGAACGCTTACGCTAAATAATGCAATAATCACAGGTTCGACTTCGGAGCCGGAGGCTGCGGAGTGTGCGGCAATCTACAGCGGAAGTCATCTCAATATTGTACTTAATGGAGCGAGCCGTGTAACTGGTGCTGATAATACTTCCACATCGTATGGTGCTGCCGGAATAAAAATTGCGAAAGGTACTGGAGATACGGGTATCCTTTCAATAAGCGGTGACGGGAGTCTGATGTCGAATGCAGGCACTGCTGCGGATACTTCCTCGGCAGAAAAAATGGGATCTGTCGGGATATATTGTGCAGGCCCGATAATAGTGTCGGACAGCGCTGTCATACAGGGCTTCGGCAATACCAACTCAGCAGTAGGCAGCTTTGGGATCAGGACATTAGCAGATATTGCAGTATCGGGTTCCGTACAGTTTTCAGGAACAGGCGGCACATCTGCAAACGCAACGGTTATAGGGATATCAGCGGCGAACGGTATTACAGCCACCGGAAATTCGCGCATAACCGCGGCAGGCGGAGATGCGAATAACGGCTATGGACTGTCGGTTGCAAGTGGAAAGACAATTAGTGCCAACGGTGATTCGCTTGTTATAAGGGGTCGAGAATCAGCATTTTACCAGTCTGGCAGCAGTTATCAGACAGCTGTTACATTGGGGGAAGGAGAAACTGCAATAACCAACACCTTATATGATAACAGCGGTACAGAAGCCACTTATACAAGTGGAACTGCAGTTGTGAGTACTGTTAAGTATTTTGAGGCAAATCCAATTACATATGGACTGTATGTGGCTGGGAAGAGTGTCAATGCAAAAAATAAAAACGACGTTCTCGGAGATGGAACGGTCAGCTATGATTCATCCAAGAATGCCTTGACGTTGAAAAATGCAAATATCACGAGCAGTGCAGGCATTAGTTATTCCGGTACAAGTGATTTCGGTGTAGTTCTTGAGGGTAATAACAGCATAGATAATGTCAGCAGCAACGGTACAGGAATATATATGGGAAATGCTGCGACTTCAATCGGCGGCACCGGCAGTCTGACAATAACTACAGCAGGAAACGGGATAACGGCAAAGAATCTTACGGTCAACAGCGGTACGGTACATACAAGCGGCTATGTCGGAATTAGTGCTATCAGCGCTCCGGGATTTGGACTGACGATGAACGGCGGTACTGTTACAGCAATCGGAACGGCGGGACCGGGAGTGAACGCATCGTCATTGACTGCAAACGGCGGAAGCCTTACTGCTTCGGGAATTATAGGTATTCAGCCGGCAGATACGATTGAAATCAGCGGCGGGACTGTATCGGCGTCCGGAGCCACAGCCCCTGGGCTGATAGCAAGATCGATAACAATCACTAAAGGCAGCCTCACAGTGTCATCTGAATCATCTGTTGGAATAAGTGAAAGCGGCATGATGACCGTGAATGGCGGGAAATTAGCTGTTACGAAGAGCGGGAATGGGGCACCGGGCATTATTGGTTTTTTGACTGTTAATGCCGGTAATGTTGATATTTCCGGTGTTGGAATAGGTGTTGCAAGTGGAACCGTGAAACTTAATGGAGGAACTACAATCATCGACAGTACAAGTCATGCGCTAATTCAAGAACCGGATATCACGGCATATAACAATCCGTATATCTATGCCGGCGACTCATCTTCAGGCAGGAAGCTGATAACAGCAGCAGATCTGACAAATCATTATTCTGATAAATATCTGAAGATCCAGCCAAATGCCGAACAGACAGTGCCGATTGCTCCAGTTATTACTACACAACCGGTGAATGGATCGTACGACATTAATGGCACGGTCACTCCTCTCTCGGTTTCAACGACTGATACAGGTGCAAAGTTCCAGTGGCAGCAGTCGACTGACGGCACCAGCTGGACGAATATCGACGGGGCGACGGATCCGAACTACAAACCGTCTGTCGATGCGAGCGGTACGACTAAATACAGATGCGTTATCACCGGCAGCAACGGGACAGCAACATATTCTGATGCTGTGAGTATTACAGTAAGTACAAAGTATGCAATCCCGGCGAAAGGCAAGGTCAAAACTGTAAAGGGGCTGAAGTACAAAGTCGTGACAGCACCGTCAGCGGCAAAGTCAACGAAGTCGTCTGGTACTGTGGGAACAGTAAATCTTGTGCAGGAAACATCGATGCACAAAACTGCAGATATACCGTCTTATATCACCATCAATACGTATAAGTTTTATGTGACGAACGTTTCAGCAAAGGCATTCAAGAATAATACGAAGCTGAAATCGCTCACCCTCGGAAAGAATGTGAAGACGGTCGGTGCGAAGGCCTGCTATAACTGCCAGAAACTGAAGAGCGTCAAATTCGCGGGGAAGAACATTACTGCGATAAGCAAGGGCGCGTTCAGGACCTGCGCGAAGAACTGCAGATTCATGATACCGAAGGCGAAGTACAGCCAATATGTGAAAATGCTTAAGAAGAGCGGAGTTCCGGAAGGAGCTCAGTACATAAAGTATTAGGGTATGGTGCCGGGCAGCGGACGGACCGCTGCCCCGGGCACATTTCGGGTTCGAGGTTATAGAAGAAAACGGACGGAATAATAAAGCGTTACTGTTTTTCGGCATGTTTTGGTATATTATAATAGTATCAAAAACATTTCTGAAACAAATATCTGTTGAAGCAGGAAAGCGGTGGAGCAATGAAGAGGGTAGTAAAGTTTATTGCATTGATGTGTCTGACGGTCGCGGTGGCCGGGGCTATGCTGATGCCGGTGACGGCCGATGCTGCGGCGAAGGCCGTGAAAGTCAAAGTGACTACAAAGCGCGTGCAGAACGAGCAGATGACAGTGCGCGGCCTGACGAAAAGCAATAAGGTCGTGTGGAAATATACGACTAAAAAATATCCGGCGGTGGAACTGAGCCGGACGAAATGCAAAGTACACGGAAGCAGAGTCTATATTTTCGAGGGAACGTCGCTGCGCGTGGTGAAGAAATCGACGGGCAGAAAAATAAGCGTTACAGAAATTCAGGTGAACGGAGGACATGTAGTCGGGTTCGACAGCAGCAAAAATGTTTATGTCACGGGATATTACGCGACAAAGCTCTATAAAATATCGCCAAAAGGCGATGTGCTCTGGATGACCGATTATCAGTCAACGGGAAAATACTGGGCGCATAAGATAACGGTTACCGATTCAGCGGTCACATTGTTATGCGAAGCCAGCGACAGTAACCCGGGCACAAGCGGAAATTACAAGGCGGTATTTTCGCCTGACACAGGTGCAGTAATATAAGATCAACGGACGATTCTGTTCAGATCTGGAGCAGCACCCGTGCTGTAAAGATATGGCGGTCATCCAGTATTTCGAGGATGCCGCTGTATTTTTCTGCCGTGATGCGCACTGATTCGATGCCCTGGCCTGCTCCTTTATGCCTCGATGAAATGAAGCGGCCTTCCTTTTTCTCTATCACGCCGCGGTAAGGATTCGACACGGAAATTGCCAGCATGCTGGATGATGTCTGAGCTGCTTTTACGGAAATGACAGCGTCCTCTATTTCTGCGCATGCGTACAGGGAGTTCTCCAGCAGATTGCCGAGGATCACGCACAGATCGGTATCGGATACGGGAATGCCGTCGGGGAGCCGGAACGAGAAATCAGTCCTGATATTACTGCCTGCGCATTTATCGGCGTAATAGGAGAGCAGCGCGTTGACAGCAGGCGAACTGACATACCGCACGATTTCGGGCGTCGCAGAATCAACATAAGAATTCAGATATTCATGCATGTGGTCATAATCTTTATTGTTCAGAAGCTCGGTGAGCACTATCAGCTGGTGATGAAAATCGTGGCGCAGGCGGCTCGTTTCCTGCATGCCGGCCAGCAGTTTCCTGTACTCCTTGCTCTGCATTTCCATGATGTAATATTCGCGTTCTATCCTGAGGTTTTCGACGGATGAATAGGCGATCGAATAGAACAGATAATAAATAATCAGTGTGAAAATGACCAGAAGAATAACAAAAATAATATAAACTTCAGTCGCTTTACCAATGCGCATGTTGGAATAATATTTCGGGATCAGAAAATAGCACATGCATGTAATAGCTCCCGGAACGATCCAGGCGGTTCGCCAGGTGTTTCTGTCACGGTAATGGTCGATCATCCAGGACATGTATTTTTTGAGCGGGCGGTACAGCGCAATGTCGGCGCATATCAGTACTGCCAGTTGTATGATGAGCGCTTCTGCTGAAAAATGCTCGAAAGTTGAAGACGGATGCATCATAAAATCGGATGTTGTAGCAATCAGCAGTGAAAAGGCACCTGCAAGACAGGCCGACAAAAAAATGAAGGCTTTATGTGCGAGCGGCAGATCTGTTGTTTTGCAGTAAAGTGTGAAAAAGAAAATCGAAACCAGAAAGAACAGCAGATCATCATTTATGCCGGGCATGAAAATATAAATCAGCGTTACACCGGTACAGACCAGGGCGAATGCAGCAGTGACCTTTATGATGAGGGTGCGCAGACTGGTTTTTATATGTCCTGAAACCGGGAAAAAGCAAAACGGAATCAACGGCAGTATCATAGCATATGATGCAAGTCTGTAATGAATAGATGAATAATCCATAGCCGCCTATAATTCCTCCAGCTTCTTGAATTGATAATCGTGGTATCTGTTTTTCAGGGCGGTGCGATCCCGTTTGCGGATGGGATAGCGCGTGCCGTTTTCTATTTCGAACCCGTCGGAAGACTCCTTTATAATGTGATCCATATTAATAATGATGCCGCGGTTGCAGTTTATAAAACTGCAGTTGGTGCTGACATTTTCTGCTATTCTGGAAAATGGTATCCTGTAGCGCATTTCCGTACCGCCGGCAAAAGTAAAAGCGGTGTAATTGGCTTCTGCAACGATGCTCTGTACTGAGGCAGCGGGTATTCTGACCTCCTGACTGCCGGCGGTAAAAGCAATGATCTGCCTGCTGTAATGCATTTTTTTGCATATATCGTTCATTAATTCTGTGAGGCGTTCCGCCGACAGCGTGTCCTTGAGAATATAGTCAAAACTGTGCAGTGCTGCGGCCTGCCATATGTGTTCCCTGCTGGTTGTAAGAAATACAACCAGACCCGGATCGCCGGCTGACCAAAGTTTGGAAGCTACTTCGATCCCGTCCCTGCCGTGCATGAATATATCAAGAAATATGACATCGAATTTCGAACGCACGGATGAATCCAGAAAAGCTTCTCCGCAATCAAAATATGAAATTGTTATATCGATTTTATTGTCTGCCGCGTAATCGGCCAGCAGCTGCCGCAGGTGTTCTGCTTCACGGCTGTTATCGTCAATTATAGCTGTTTTCATTTTCTCTGAGCCTCATTTTCAGTATGCTTATATTGTACCATACGGATGATGTATTTGTTATTTCAAGAGTTCCCGTTCGTCACAAAAAAAGGCCGTTTATCCCGCGTATCTGTTCATATGATTAAAAATGTGTAAAATATCAATGAGTAGATATTATATATATCTTTAACATTAGGGTTGGCGCCCGGTCATTTGATGGCCGGGCGCCTGGGTTTATAGGCGATTTCTGATATGCTTATTGATAATAAAATCATATAGATGTATAATATTTGTATATTGATGCTAATAACGACCACGAAAACAATTGACATATTAGGAGCTGATTCTTTTGAAAACGAATTACACCAGGGCGGAAGCATATGAACTTGCCGAATCACTGAAAGAGGATTTTAAGTTTGTCAGGATCGTCGATCCTGCAGAGAGAAGTGTATATGAACTGAAAACATGTCTGAAGACAGATGAAGTATGCCATGAAATCTGGGATAGATGTGAAAGGTGTGAAAACTGTACTTCCTGCAGAGCTATGCAGACACATAAAATGGCATTTAAGCTGGACATAAAGGACAAGCAGACATATCTCGTGATATCAAAATATATTACTATCGAGGGACGTCCCATGATCATGGAACTGATCAGCGGCGAGCCTGATGATCTGTTTATTGACAGCAGCGGAGATGATGAAGTGTCATGTCTGATCAATAAATATAACAAATTGATAATTACTGATCCGCTTACGGATACATATAACCGAAGATTCCTGGATGAACATTTTGTTACATCGCTGAGCTGCTGCGCAGATAACAGCATTCCGCTTGATATTGTGATACTTGATGTGGACGATTTCAAAAAAATAAATGACACCTATGGGCATTCGGCGGGAGATGCGGTGCTGAAAGATGTTGCGGCGTACTGGAGGCTGCATTTTGACTCGCGGGAAAAAGACCGGGAACGTCTTGTGATAAGATATGGAGGAGACGAATTTATCATTGCTGCAAGAGGTCCGAGTCTGGACGAGTTTACAGGCGAGGTCATGGATGCATACCGTGAAATGCGGAAAAACAGCATAAGCGACGGCATGCGGAAAGTGCCGTTCACGATGACATTCGGCATTGCGGGCAGCAGTGAACTGGGGGATGATTTTACCTGGGACAGGCTGTTTGAACTGGCAGACAGAAGATTATATGAGAATAAAAGTCTGATGGGACGCAGCCATTCGGAAGAATAATACCGCATATATGACGAGGCGCCTCGGAACGGGCATGGTAATTATGACCGATCATCGGCGGCAGTGCTGGTTTTGCTTGGATTTTCCTGAAAAAATCTTTTCAGGAAAGTTCGCCGGATTCGATGACAGTCAGTTTACCGCTGCGTTCGATCGCGAAAGAATCCTGGCAGAGCCGATTTTTGAAAGTCCCGAGCAGATCGAGATAACGTTCAGTCAGTTTATCGGCCTGGATTTCCGTGCAGCAGACTGTTATCAGCAGCTGTTCAAAACGACAGCCGTAAAAATGCCCGGTGCTTTCCGTATAGTAGCAGCCGGGGATGCCAAGCTCATCGAGGATCGCTTCGAGTGATGACAGAAACGGCTCCAGATCGATGTCTTCAAGGCCGCATCCGGTCCGGCATTTCTTCGGCATATGGAAAATAAGTTTTTCTGTGAATGTCTGCATTGAAAGTAACCTCTGATAATATTAAGCGGATCTCCTCAGTCGGGATCTTTTTTCGGATTCGATTTATTCTGAAGAACGCCTTCCAGCAATATAGAGAAAGCAATATCCAGCTGATTTTTGCATTCCTGTTTGCTGATATCGGGATCAAGACCGAAAATAGCAATATAATATCCGCCCATGAATGAACGTGTGATCGTACGGCAGTCATAATCCGTACGGAACAGACCTTTCTGCTGCGCGCAATCAACATAATCCACGATCAAATCGCTGATAACATCATGGGCAGCGGCATTGTAGACACTTATCATAGCAGATTCACGCGCAACATTCCGCCAGTCATAAATATCATCTATAAGGAAATGAAAACTGCTTTTTATCATGAATACAGGATCATCCTGATCAGGCAGTTTGGCCATTTCTTCTCTGACATTATTCACCGAGTTGACAGACAACTTTAAGAGAACTGATTCCTTTGAATCAAAGTAGTTGTAAAAAGTACTTTTCGATACTTCTGAGGCTTCTGCGATATCATCTATGCTCACAGAATCATAGCCGTGTTCTTCAAACAGAAGCAATGCGCTGTGAGTTATGCAGTGCTCCGTTTTTCTTTTTTTCTTTTCCCGCAAAGGAATCTTTTTATTGTCTTTAGCCATTGATGTTTCTCCATTATTTCTATCACATAGTATAGAGTATTTGTTAATCACTTTCAAGCATTTTGCAATGCAGGAGAATATTGCACTACATTACAAAAATACACTTGACATTAATTATGAACAGGATTACCATACTCAATGGGAGAATTGTCTGAATATTGCTTTAATTTCAGCTGTTGTCCGCATGTCAGGAAAGGAGAGAACAATGGATTATATTTTATCGTTTGATGTCGGGACAAGCGGCATGAAGGGGATCCTTGTTGATAAGGACGGCGAAATTGCCGGTCATGCTATGGACCGGTACGAGGTTACATATACGGCTGAAGGATTTGCTGAAGAAGATCCCCGGGACTGGTGGGATGCTGTATTGAAAATCAGCCGTGAAATCATGGCTTCGACAGACGTGCAGCCCGGAGATGTGAAAGGCATTGTGTTCGCAACGCAGGGTGCCGGAGTCATTCCTATCGGTAAAGAAAACGGAGAAGTGATCGATCCGGCAATTATCTGGATGGACGGGCGTGCTCAGGATGAAGCAAACGAGATAATGGAGATGTTCGGCGGCAAGGATGCTTTTGCAGAATTGACAGGGGTACAGCTTATGGGTAAAGATGTGCTGCCAAAAGTGCGCTGGCTTTATAAGCATAAACCGGATATGTTTGCAAAAATGGATTGTTTCCTGGATGTCGCCGGTTACCTTGTCTATATGGCAACGGGGGAAAAGGCCTACAACATCACAAGCGCTTCGGCGATTTGCTATGACCCTGAAACTAACAGCATGATGGCAGCCGCGCTGGAAGCGGCAGGAATAGAACCGGAAAGTTTTCCGCGGCTTGTTCAGTGTGAAGGCTTTGTGGGGAATCTGACACCGCAGGCAGCGGCGGATATGGGCCTGACAACTGAAGCGCGTGTATACGGCGGTACGATAGATATTGCAGTATCAACTCTCGGCTCAGGAATGTGCGCGCCGGGCGAGACACATTTTTATCTTGGTACATCGTCATGGGCGAGCATGATTGCAGATGAACCGGCATTGCTTTCACATGGGGGGTTCTGCGCCCAGTCAGCAGAACTCGGCAAACTGATGTGGCTTTACACTTCAGAAACAGCATGCGCAAATCTCGACTGGTATATTGAGCAGTTTTACAGTGAAGAAAAAGCTAAGATGACTGACCGTGAACTTTACGCATATGTTGACAGTGAAGCTGACAAGATCGCTCCGGGTTCCGACGGGCTGATTTTCGATCCCTGGACAGCCGGAGAGAGAAGTCCGGTTTCGGATGTTTATGTCAGGGGCGGTTTCCTGAATTTGAATCTTTCACATACGAAAGCACATATGCTGCGCTCCGTATATGAAGGAATAGCCTATAATCTGCGCTGGGATATGGAAGCACTGGAAAGTGACAAAGGGATCACAGTGCCGGTTGTGCGTATACTGGGCGGCGGAACAAAGAGCGATGTGTGGATGCAGATATTTGCCGATATTTTCAATCGCCCTGTCGAAGTCGTACGGGATACTCAGAACGCCGGAGCAATCGGCGCAGCGTTTCTGGCCGCAAAAGGACTGGGTATGTTCAACAGCTTTGACGATGTCAAGGAGTGGGTGCATGTAGAAAAAACTTACATGCCGGATAAGAAGAGAGCTGCTTTTTATGAAAGCCATTATAAAAAATTTCAGCAGACATATGACTGCCTGAAAGATTTCTATTTCGAATTGAATAAAAATATCGCCGGTTGAACGGGAAAGGAGCAATCATGAGTGAAATTAATAATTACAAAGTATATCCATACCGATGGGTCGTACTGATCACATATATGCTGTCTGCTTTTGCGATACAGCTGCTCTGGGCAACGTTTTTCTCTATCACTACTGAAGCAGGTCAATACTATGGATACAAAGATCCGGCCGCAGGTGTAAATGCAATAAGCCTGCTTTCGGTAATATTCATGGTCGGAATGATTGCGATATCTTTTCCTTCTCTGGCGGCATTTGAAAAGTTCGGGTTTAAAAAATCAGTAGGCTTCGGCATAGTGCTGTCGGGTGCTGCAGCGATGGCAAGAGGCCTGTTCGGTCAGTCGTATACAGCAGTACTCGTATGTACTGTATTGTTTGCGATAGCTCAGCCTTTCATTCTGAACGCAGTCGGCATGGTGGCCGGAAAATGGTTCCCGGCTAATGAACGTGCAACGGCTAACGGACTGGCCGTTCTTTCGAACTTCGCCGGTATGATCGCCGGCCTCATAGCGACGCCTCTGATGTTGGGAAATGGCATGGACATCAAACAGATCCTCATAGTTTACGGAGTGGTAACTGCCGTTATTGCGCTCCTGTTTGTGATACTGGCAAGAGAGAACCCTCCTGAAGCGCCATGCGCGATGGATGACAGTCAGAGATCGGATTTCATGGAGGGACTCAAGTCGATCTTCAAAAAACCGGATTATATTAAAGGAATGGTGATTTATCTTATTCTGCTCGGTATTTTAAACACGTTCTTCACCCTGATAGAACCTATTCTTAAACATCTCAGCGGCGATAAACTCAATGCAACACAGACCGGTGTCGTAGGAATGTTCATACTCATAATGGCCATTGTAGGAAGTTTCGTCCTTCCGCTTATATCTGATAAAGATAAACAGCAGAGAAGAAAGCGTTATCTCACATTCAGTATGGTAGTAGGCGTACTGGGACTTGGATTGTTCATATTCGTTTCATCATTCACCGGGGATGTCGTTGCGGCAGCTGTATATGGCATATTCGGACTTGGATGTTCCCCGCTGGTACTCACATATTGCGCCGAGGTGGCCTATCCGACATCAGAAGGTACTTCAGAAGGACTGCTGATGTTCGGCGGTAATGTCGCCGGAGTAATAATGCTGGGGATATTCGGGCTGCTTGGCAGCAGATACACACTGATGATGTGGATAATGGTCATTTTGCTGGCGGTCGGAACTGTTATGAGTCTGATGCTTAAAGAAGGAGATAAATAAATATGGAACAGCAGTACAGTATATCGGAATGGCCGGATGCGGATGAAATAGAAGAAAAAATGTCGCGTTTGATGAACGACAGGATTTATCACATCAGACCTGAGGCAATGAGAAGATACATGAATTATTTTGATGAGAAATGCATGATATCGAAAGCTATGACAGACGAAGCAAAAAAATATATCCCGGGAGGGGTGCAGCATAATCTTGCTTTTAATTATCCTTTTCCTCTGGCAGTCAGAAGCGCGGACGGCCCGTATCTGTTTGATGAAGACGGAAACAGATATGTGGATTATCTGCAGGCAGGAGGCCCGACGATACTCGGCAGCAATTACATTCCGGTACAGGAAAAAGCAATTGAGGTGATCCGCAGCTGCAGCCCGTGCACAGGCCTGTTTAATGAATATGAGATGAAGCTTGCGAAAACCGTCAATAAATATATGCCATGGGTGGAAATGTTCCGCAGTGTCGCAAGCGGAACGGAAGCGGATATGGTGGCCATACGCGCGGCGCGCGCATATACAGGCAATAAAAAGATCATCAAGGTCGGCAGTGCCTATCACGGCTGGAGCGACCAGCTGGTATATTCGCTTCATATCCCTGAAACCAAACGCTTTGAGGCGTGCGGGATACCGGAAGAATGTACGGCGAATACACAGGAAGTACGCAATGATGATATTGAAGATCTGCGCAGACTGCTGGAAGCGAATCGGCAGAACGGCGGCACTGCGGGGGTATTGCTGGAGCCGGTGGGGCCGGAAAGCGGTACCAGGCTTGTGCATCATGACTACAATAAAAAGGTGCGGGCGCTCTGTGATGAATATGGCGCGCTGCTGATATTCGATGAAGTAGTAACAGGCTTCCGTATCGGTATGGGAGGCGCTCAGGGTTATTTTGGAGTGCGGCCTGACATTACGGTATTTGGAAAAATCGTTGCGGGAGGATATCCTGCCGCGGGAGGCATCGGCGGCAGGAGAGAAATAATGGAATGTCTTTCTGCCGGCGTTGCATTAGGAAAACCGAGAGCATATATCGGAGGAACGTTATCTGCAAATCCGCTCAGCTGCGCAGCAGGCCACTTTGCAATAGAAGAAATCGCCGAAACCGGCGCTGTTGTAAAAGCGGGGATCAACGGAGACAAATTAAGAGAAGGCATTCAGGCTCTGGTAAATGAATATCATCTTCCGTTCGTGGTCTGGAATATTGGCTCTATCGTTCATTTTGAAGTGGCAGGCATGATGTACATATCGGCGGATAATCCGAAACTGGCAGAAGAACTCACTGAGCGCAAAGACGCTGTGGCGGAATTCGGTGCGGCGCTTACTGCAAACGGAGTGATCACACTTGCGGGAAGCCGTATATATACGAGCATGGCGGATAATGACGAGACGCTGAAAGCAACATTGAAGGCTTTTGAAGATGTCCTGTCCAATATCGAGAAATAACAATATTACTTTATTATCAAGAAAGAAAGAGGAACTGATTATGGTTAAGGATCTGGAACATGTAAATATGATGCATTCGTTTCCCGAAGTTGCATTTTCCGGCGATTATATTATCTGCACATATCAGATAATAACCGGCACAGGAGATATTGAAAAACTGGCTCTGGCAATTGCGGATGAGCAGACGACGGGAACGTGGATATCGGTTTCGCATGAAACTGAAGATAAAAAGAGACGTTTCGGGGCAAAAGTTGTTTCGATTTATGAAGTGCCTGATAAAGGCGCCGATGGTACTGCGGAGGATGAGACAACGTATATCGTTCAGATAGCATATCCGATGGATAATTTCGGTGCGAATATCCCTATGCTTCTTTCAACTGCTTTCGGCAATATAGCTTCTTCAGGCAAGGTCAAATGGCTCGACTGCGCATTGCCTGAACGGTATGTCAATCAGTTCCAGGGACCTGCGTTTGGAGTTTCGGGTCTGAGAAAGCTTCTCGGTGTTTACGACAGACCGCTGCTCAATGCGATGATAAAGCCGAATATCGGATGGACGCCGAAAGAAGGCGCGCAGTTATTCTATGAAGCGGCCCGCGGCGGTGTTGATGTGATAAAGGACGATGAGCTTCTTTCTGCGGATATGCCGTTCTGCCCAATGGCGGAAAGAGTGCCTCTGTTCATGGAAATGGAGAAAAGAGTATTTGAGGAAACGGGCGAGCACACGCTGTACGCCGTGAATATTACAGACAGCGTTGCAAAGCTGCGGGACAATGCTTTAAAGGCTATTGACCTGGGCGCCAACTGTCTGATGATAAATTATTACACAGTGGGTTTCGATGCTGCGAGAATGATAGCCGAAGATCCGGAAATAAATGTGCCGATCCTGGGACATGTGGATTTTGCGGGAGCATATACGGCGTCGACATACACAGGTGTCAGCGCGCAGCTCATGATGTGCAAACTCATACGTCTGGCAGGTGCGGACTTTGCTATATACGGAACTCCGTGGGGCAAATTCCCGGTGTCGAATAAAATATTCCAGCGCGGGTTCAGGTTCTTTACACAGGACTGGTGGAACATTAAACCATGCATGATGGCATGTTCGGGCGGAACGACGCAGTTCATTGTGGATGACTGCGTGAAGGCATTGGGGACAGACATGATAATGGCAGCCGGCGGTGCAGTTCACGGACATCCGGACGGGAGTTTTGCCGGAGCGAAATCAATGCGTCAGGCTATAGATGCTGCGGTACAGGGGATCGATCTGTTCGAATACGCGAAAACACATAAGGAACTGGCAGTAATGATCGACAGACTCGGCGGTTCGGCTGAAAAGAATTTTGATTTAATGAAATAACGGTACATCAGAACAAACCGGGTATTGCATAATAATAAAACAAGCTCGTTAATGAGCTTGTTTTATTATGCGATTCATTCTGCATACGCTTCCAGAATGTAGTTGCGGAAAGCAAGTTCCGCACCGGATATTCTCCTGTTCTTCGGATAAATAAGATATGTAATGATCTGCTGCAGCGGCTCAATAGGTATGGACACAATCCGGTCATCATTTATCGATCCTCCGAGCGATGCTGTAGCAAGATTGATCCCGACTCCGGAAGCTACCATATCGATGACGATATCTGAGTCGTCGCTGGCAAAAGAGACGTTGAATTCGAGGCCGTTTGCATCGTACATTTCTTTCATTTCATTGTAGTAATGCGTATCTTTTTCTCCTGTTATGAGCGGTATGCCGTTCAGTTCTTCAAGCCGGAATATTTCACGGCCGGCGGCCAGCGGATCGCTGCGGCTGATAAGAACATTCAGGACATCGTTCTGCAGCTCTTCATAGATGAACTCGGATCTTTTATATTCCGGTCTCAGTTTCAGGATCGCAAAGTCGAGCTTTCCGGATCTGAGCATATCGTAGGCCTGGTAATTTTCCGTAACACGGGTGCTGCCGATCACGTTTGCATTGGAGGCGAAGAATCGGCTGATGGTCCTGCCCAGCCGTGTAACTTTGTAAAATGTGAATACGCCGATACGCAGTGTTGCTTTGGCTGACATTGTGCTCTGGTCGAATGCTTCCATAAGAGCATCGACTGAATCGACTACGCTGCGGCTGTATTTGCAGAATCGCTTGCCGTCTTCAGTCAACTTGACCCCGTGTGTGTCGCGGTCAAATATTTTAATGCCGAATTCGGTTTCCAGTTCGCGGATCTGATGCGAGATCGTCGGCTGCGTGATAAACAGCGCATCAGCAGCCTTCGAAAAATTCTTATATTTCTCGACTTCCAGAACATAATAGATCTGTCTTATTTCCATGACCCCCTCCGATCGGTTATAGACGACATCTATAACAATATTATATCTAACAATTTCAGTTTCTGCAACAGACAGTATAAATTATAACCATCAAAGGTATCTGAAGAACGGATGGTGGTGGAATGACGGACTATTTTAAAGAAGCTGAAGCGATCGAAAATGAGCTCATAAGCAACAGAAGAAGGATCCATGAAAATGCCGAACTGGGTTTCGATCTTCCGAAGACGATCGAAACTGTTAAGCAGGCACTGAGGTCATACGGATATGAACCGCAGGAACTCGGCGGAGGGATCACCTGCACATGCGGCCGGAGAGGGAAAACGCTCCTTCTGAGAGCTGATATGGATGCTCTGCCGCAGAATGAGGAATCGGGACTGCCGTTTGCCTGCAGAGACGGGGCCTGCCATTCATGCGGACATGATGCACATACGGCAATGCTGCTTGGTGCGGCAAAGCTTCTCCGGGAACATGAAAGCGAACTGGGGGGTACAGTCAAATTCATGTTCCAGCCTGCGGAGGAGCTGCTGAAAGGCTCACAGAGCATGATCGATGCGGGAATACTCCGGGATCCGGATGTCGATGCGGCCATGGGACTGCATATGAATTTCGGCCCCTGCGGTCCACACGACCTTCGCGTCGGAACGATGGGATACGGAGAAAAAGAGATGATGGCATCGGCGGATGAATTCCGGATCACGGTCAAGGGAAAGCCTTCGCACGGCAGTACGCCCGAGGGCGGTGTTAATGCTGTCAGCATAGCAGCGGCAATCATTACTGCAGCACAGCAGATGATGACACTTGAATTTTCCTGCGATGATCCGACGGTGCTGGCGTTCTGCAAGCTGAATGCGGGAACTGCGGCAAACATTATCCCCGAAGATGCGGAGATCATGGGCAATATCAGGGCGTTTTCACGCGGGAACCGCGAGCATGTCAAAAAGCGCCTCGGAGAAATCACAGAATCTGTGGCGCGGACCTGGAGAGGAACGGCAGAACTGGAATTCACTGTCGGCACAGATCCGAATGTGAATGATGAAGAAATGGCCGCAGAGATGAGCTTGTATGCAGAGGATGTGATGGAGAGAGTTGTGGCGATAAAGCCGGTCAGGGGCTCTGAAGATTTTGCTAATCTCGGAAAGCATGTACCGTCATTTTTCGCGGTGATATGCGCGGGGGGACCGGAGCAGGGATATGAACATGCCATGCACGATCCGCAGATGACCTGGGATGAAAAAGCGCTGAAATACGGAACGGCGGCGTTCTGCAGATGCGCAGAAGGATGGCTTGCAAACCATCAGGAATAATAATATATTATATTGAAACTACGAAAGGCGGAATATTATGAACGGATTATATGCACTCACGATAGTAATGCTCGTGTATGCTCTCGGCGATGTCATCGCCACAAAAACAAAGGCAATCATATCCATGCTGTTTGTTGCCTCGATAGTCTTTGCAGTTGCTTTCTGGAACGGATTGCCGTCGACTATTTTTACTGATTCTGCGTTGCAGGGATTTGCATCGGTAACAGTCGGACTGCTCCTTGTACATATGGGTACAACGATCAGTATAAAGGATCTGGTTAAAGAGTGGAAGACGGTAATAATCGTTCTCTGTTCGACAATCGCGATCTGCCTGGGCGTGTACTTTATCGGCGGGCTGATCATCGACAGGCTGTACGCTCTTATCGGCGCGCCGATACTCGGCGGAGGAGTTGTGGCATTTCTCGTAATGTCGGGAGCTCTGAAGGCGGCAGGAACGAACATCGTCGTATTTGGATCGCTTGTACTCGTACTGCAGGGAGTTTTCGGCTTTCCTATTGCTTCGATACTGTGCAGAAAAGAAGCCGGCAGGCTCAGAGGCAGGATCCTCGAAGGAACGCTCGTATACAACAAGCCGCTGGAAACAAAAGAAACGAAACCGAAGTGGAGGATCATTCCTCCGATCCCGGATGATTACAACGGACCGGATCTCAGGATCGCCAGGCTTGCTCTGGTGGCCTGCTTCGCTCAGTATCTTTCCGGACTGTCGGGCGGCAAGGTGAACATGCTCATAATTTGTCTTCTGCTCGGAGTGTTCTTCAGAGAGATCGGCTTCCTGGACGAAGGCGAACTTACAAAGGCAAATGGATTTACATTCGTTATCGGGGCTGTCCTGGTCAATGTATTTGCCAGTCTCGCCAATACAACACCTGCACTTCTCCTCTCAATGATCGGACCGCTGCTCGTAGTAGTCGTCGTAGGTCTCGCCTGCTGCGCAGTTGTATCGATCCTTGTCGGGAGGATATTCGGACAGAGCTGGTATATGTCCTTCGCGCTCGGAGTCACCGCACTGTTCGGCTTCCCGGGAACATTCATAGTTCCGAACGAGGTGTCGAAATCAGTCGGACAGACCGAGGAAGAAAAACAGATCATCATGCAGAATCTCATGCCGAAGATGATCATCGCAGGAATGGTTTCCGTGTCGATAGTATCAGTAGTCTTCGCGGGAATAATGTCAGCGTGGGTATAGTGCCGAAATATCGGAATACTTTATACATGAACAGGAAAGGGCAGCCGTGGGGCTGCCTTTTCAAAATATAGAAAGGAACAGACATGGAAAGAAAATATCCTAATTTATGCAGACCGATAACACTGGGAAATGTAACATTCAGAAACCGGATGTTTGCCTCGCCTATCGGTGCGACTGATATAGACCGGGACTGCGTACCCGGCGAGAGGACGAGAGCATTTTATGAACTCAGGGCAAAAGGAGGAGCCGCCGCCGTCACGATGAGTGAACTTATCGTCCATCCGGAAACAGACGGATCACATATGTTACATCTTGACATGGAGACAGCCGGTTCACTTCCGGCTTTCACATTCTGCTCTGATGCGATCAGAAGACACGGTGCTGTCCCGAGCGTGGAATTATCCCATTCGGGGCAATATGCAGGGACATATATGGCGGACAAAAGCCGGAAGGCGGCGCTCAGTCAGTACGGCCCGGACGATACTACGAGACCGGACGGCGTAAAAGTCAGGGCGCTTTCTAAGGAGCAACTGGCTGATATCGTCAGGAGCTACGCTGACACTGCTGTCCTGGCGAAGCGCGCGGGATTTGAAATGATCATGATACACGGCGGACACACATGGCTTCTCAATCAGTTTATGTCTCCGTTTTTCAATCACAGGACTGATGATTACGGCGGAAGCTTTGAGAATCGCATGAGACTTACGCTGGAAGTACTGGCGGCAGTTCGTGAAGCAGTCGGTCCGCAGTTCCCGATAGAGTTCAGGATGAGCGGTTCGGAACTTTTCGAAGGCGGATATGATCTGAACGAAGGCGTGAAGATCGCCTGTGCTGTCGAACCATATGTCGACATGATCCACGTTTCAGCGGGGTCATATCAGTACGGTTTTTTCACAACACATCCTTCGATGTTTTCTGAGCACGGAATGAATGTTTATCTCGCGGCGGAAATCAAGAAGAATGTTTCGAAGCCGGTTGCGACTATCGGAGCTCTTAATGATCCGGAGCAGATGGAGGAGATAATCGCATCCGGGAAAGCGGATGTCGTATATATGGGCCGCGCGCTGCTGGCGGATCCGTTCCTGCCGCAGAAAGTGACTGCAGGAGAGGACGATAAAATAGTGCGCTGCCTCAGATGTTTCGCATGCATGGCGGAGCGTCCGACGACACAGACGAGGAGATGCACGGTCAATCCTCTGATCGGGCGGGAAATCGACGGGACCGAAGTAATGTGCGCTGCGGTCAGAAAAAAAGTAGTCGTTGCGGGAGGCGGAGTCGCCGGGCTTAAGGCGGCGCTTACTGCCGCACAAAGGGGTCATGAAGTAATATTGTGCGAAAAGAGCGGTGAAGCCGGGGGAATATTGAAGTGCGAGCAGGCGATAGATTTCAAAAGAGAAATGTATGAACTGGGTCTTGTCCTTGAAAGACAGGCAGCGGACGCCGGGGTGGAGATACGTCTTGACACGGAAGCTACTGAGGAATATGTCCGGAATGAAAAAGCCGATGCGCTCATCATCGCAGTGGGGTCGAATCCTATCGTACCGCCGCTTCCGGGGATGGACGGGGACAATGTGGTCATAGTTAACAATTATTACCGCGAAAAAGATAAAGTAGGGGACGCAGTCGTAGTGCTCGGAGGAGGTCTTGCCGGCTGCGAATGCGCCATACATCTGGCACAGGACGGCAAAAAAGTCAGGCTAGTGGAGATGCGCGATCTGCTCGCGCCGGACGCCAATGTCAGACATCGCCCGATACTGATGAAGATGATCGACGAGTACGTTGAGACATTTCTTGGATATCAGGGCCTGAGCGCCGGCAGCGACGGTGTGCTGTGCAGAGACCGCGACGGGAATAAAGTACTGATACCTGGGGAAACAATTATCTGTGCCGTCGGGCAAAGAGCGAACAGAGCGGGCGCTGATGCGCTGCGCGATGCCGCGCCTTTCGTAAGAGAGATAGGCGACTGTGTGAGACCGAGCAACATAACAAATGCCATATACCAGGGATACCACGCAGGGCTGGATGTATAATATTATGTTGTTTTGACAGATACCGGCCGTCGGCAATTTGCATATGTAAAAAAATAAGCCCATAATATATCATGGCAATTTTGCCGGCGGCCGGATATATTATGGGCTTAATAAGTCATTATATTCATAATGATAAGATATATGTATGCTGAAAGAATTCACAGTTGGTCATACGCTGTATATGGTATTATCAGAATAATCAAACAAATTATATTTAATATCGAAAAAACGAATGGATGATAAGCGCTATACTTATTGTATATTTTTTTATGCAGATATATAATAAGATAAAATTAATATCAGAAATTAATAACTATTACTTATATTTAATATCAGTGCTTGAGGAGGAAAATAATGCGTGTTGAAGAAGGCGTAAAAGATACAGTTGCCCGCAGCCGGATAAAACAACTGGTCGACCGCGGCAGTTTTATGGAAGTCGGGGAACATGTATGTGCCAGACTGACTAGTTTTTATCAGGCGGAAGAAGTAGACGAATCTGACGGTGTGGTGACCGGATATGCTACGATAGACGGACATCTCGTGTATATTTTCTGCCAGGACAGGGACAGTATGGGCGGCACGTTCGGTGAAATGCACGGACAGAAAATCATTAAACTGTATGAGCAGGCGATTAAAGCCAAGGCTCCGATAATCGGCATGGTCGACTGTGACGGATTCAGGATAGAGGAAGGCCTGGACGGACTCAATAAGTTCGCTGAGCTTTACAGGATCCAGTCGAAGGCGGCAATGGTCATCCCGCAGATCATGATAGTTATGGGGACCTGCGGCGGCGGCATGTCGATTTCCGCGAGTATGGCGGATTTCATAATCGTCGAAAAGGAGAACGGCAAATTGTTTGTGAATCCGCAGAGCATTATTGAAAATACGATGGGTGTCAATGAGTTCAAGAACGACTATTCTGATGTCACGCTTCCTAATAATGATATCCCGGAGGCCGTCAGGATGCTGGTCGATGTTATCCCGGGCAGCGCGGACGATGCGCAGATCCCGATAGATACGAATGACGATCTCAACAGGCCGTGTCTCGAAATGAACACAAAGATCGGAGACGGATATGCTATTGCCAGAGAGATATCCGATAATCATTTCTTTTTTGAAACGAAACGCGGATGGGGGCGGGATATGATCACAGGGTTCATTCGCATAAACGGATACCCGATAGGCGTCGTGGCAAATAATACAGTAGGCGGAGAAAAACGCGTAACAGCACATGGCTGCGAAAAAGCAGAGACGCTGATCGAGATATGCGAGAAATTTCACATGCCGATACTGACCATTACTGATACTGAGGGCTTTAACGCATCACTCGAAGATGAAAAATATCTTCCGCGTGCAGCCGCGAGAATGGTGAGTACACTTGCCTTTGCTTCTGTACCGAAAATCAATCTCATGACGGGCACCATATACGGAAGCGTTTACAGCATGATGAACAGCAAAGGGCTGGGGGCTGATTATGTGTTTATGTGGGATGATGCGAAAGCAAACATTGTCAATCCGAGGAGCGCGGTCGATTTTCTGTTCGGGACATATGACGAAGCAAAAGCCAAAGAATATGAAGAAACGCATTCGAGCGCACACGCGCTGGCAAGACACGGATATGTCGACAGAGTCATCAGAGCCGAAGAGACAAGAAAGTATCTGGCGGGAGCATTTGAGACTTTTGCAAATATGAAATTAGAGGTAAAGAGATGAACACCGGAACAATAATATCCAAAGCGCTTATGGATACGCTGCTCGGCATGGGGACGGTATTTGCAGTTCTGATATTCATAAGTCTGATAATATCGCTGTTCAGATATCTGCCTCAGCTCGAAGACAGATGGAAGGCGCTGAAGACAAAGCGGCAGCCGCCGCTGATCACTGAAAAACCGGAGGAAAAACGTGAGGAAAAGCAGCTTCCCGCAGACGTGCCGGATGCGCAGACTCTGGCAGTAATAATGGCGGTAATAAGGCAGTATGTTGAAGATAACAATACGGCGGTCGGCGAGTTTTTCGACGATACATATGTCGTGAGATCGATAAGGAGGAGATAATGGAAACATATATCGTAAGAGTAAACGGGGTACAGTATGAGGTCGAAATAGGAAAGAAAGACGGCAGCACTCAGGCAGTGCCTGCAGCCGGTATGCAGCCGGATGTTCAGACGGCACCGGCGGGTGCATCTGTGCAGGATACGGGAATAACTGATGAAGGCGGTACGGACGTCGAATGCGGAGTAGCAGGCAAAGTATGGAAGATGATCGCAAAAGCCGGTGACGAACTTAAGAAAGGCGATCCGATAATGGTGCTCGAAGCAATGAAGATGGAGATACCGATCCCCGCTCCGGTCGACGGCACGGTCAGGACAATTGTTGTAAATGAAGGCGATCCGGTCGAAGCGGGCCAGAAAGTCGCAGTGATAGGGTAGGCATCTGATATGGAATACATTTCACATACATTATCAAACGTAGTGCAGCAGTCGGCGCTGTCGAGCCTCTCTGCGGGAAACATACTCATGGTGTGCGTCGCATGCATACTTCTGTACCTCGCAATTGCAAAAGGTTACGAGCCATTACTGCTCATCCCGATTTCGTTCGGAATGCTGCTGGTTAATATTTATCCTCCTATCATGGAAGAAGGAGGGCTTTTGTACTATTTCTTCCAGCTGGACCAGTGGACTATACTTCCGTCACTTATATTCCTCGGGGTAGGAGCTCTGACCGATTTCGGCCCGCTGATAGCAAATCCCAAGAGTTTTCTTCTCGGTGCAGCGGCTCAGTTCGGAATATACGGTGCATTCATACTGGCGATGATGCTCGGCTTCAACGATATGTCAGCGGCGGCTATCGCCATTATCGGAGGGGCGGACGGCCCGACTTCGATTTACCTCTGTATGAAACTTCACCAGAATGCGCTCATGGGGCCGATAGCGGTGGCGGCATATTCTTATATGGCGCTTGTACCGATCATACAGCCGCCGATAATGAAACTCTGCACGACAGAGGAGGAAAGAAAGATCAAAATGGATCAGCTCAGGCCGATATCGAAAAAGGAGAGAATATTATTTCCGATAATCGTCACGATCGTGGTCTGCAGTATTCTCCCTTCAACGACACCTCTCGTGGGCATGCTCATGCTTGGCAATCTGTTCAGAGAAAGCGGCGTCGTAAGGCAGCTGCAGGAAACGGCATCCAATGCGCTTATGTATATTGTAGTAATACTGCTCGGTACATCCGTGGGCGCGACTACAAGTGCGAAAGCTTTTCTGAATGTGTCGACTATAAAGATAATCGTTCTCGGATTGTGCGCTTTTGCCATTGCTACAGCGGCGGGCGTGCTGTTCGGCAAACTAATGTGCAAGCTTTCCGGCGGCAAGATCAATCCGCTTATCGGATCTGCCGGTGTTTCGGCAGTGCCGATGGCTGCGCGGGTTTCACAGAAAGTCGGGGCAGAAGCCGACAGCAGCAATTTCCTGCTTATGCATGCGATGGGGCCGAACGTGGCCGGAGTCATAGGAACTGCTGTCGCGGCGGGAGTATTCATGGCGATATTCAATGTTTAATAAAAAAGAAAACCGGGGGCATAATGATGAGTGATAAAAAAATAAAAATTACGGAAACGGTGCTGAGAGACGCGCATCAGTCTTTGATGGCAACCAGGATGACTATTGACGATATGGTGCCGATACTTGATAAAATGGATGAGGTCGGATACTATTCGGTGGAGTGCTGGGGAGGGGCAACATTTGATGCCTGCCTGAGATTCCTGCATGAAGACCCGTGGGAGCGGCTGCGTATATTTAAGTCACATTTCAGAAAAACGAAACTGCAGATGCTGCTCAGAGGGCAGAATCTCCTGGGATACAGGCATTATGCGGATGATGTCGTAGAGGCATTTGTGCAGAAAGCAATAGCCAACGGCATCGATATAATAAGGATATTCGACGCATTCAATGATATGCGGAATCTGGAAACTGCGGTGAAAGCTGCGAAAAAAGAAGGCGGTGAAGTGCAGCTGGCCATGGCGTATACTCTCGGCGAACCGTATACCATGGATTACTGGATCGATCTCGCAAAGAAAATGGAAGATATGGGTGCGGATTCTATATGCATCAAGGATATGGCAGGGCTTCTCGTTCCGCCGAAAGCGACAGAACTTGCAGACGCTCTTAAAAAGGCTGTTGACATTCCGTTAGACCTTCACAGTCATTGCACGAGCGGCGTCGCGCCTGTTACATACGTAAGAGGAATAGAGGCAGGCTGCGATATCGTGGATACTGCGATTTCACCGTTTTCCGGTGGTACCAGCCAGCCTGCGACAGAAGTCATTACTGAAACATTTCGCGGCACGGAATACGATACGCAGCTGGATCTGAAACTGCTTTCAGAGATAGCGGATTATTTTAAACCAATAAAGGCTAAAGCCATTGCCGAAGGATTAATGAATCCGGCTGTTCTGGGAACCGATATCAATGCACTTATATATCAGGTGCCGGGCGGAATGCTTTCGAATATGATATCGCAGCTGAAAGAAATGAAAGCGGAGGACAGGCTGACGGAAGTGCTGGAAGAGGTGCCGCGGGTCAGAAAAGACGTGGGCTATCCGCCGCTCGTCACTCCGTCGTCACAGATCGTAGGGACTCAGGCGGTGCTGAATGTGCTGTCGGGAGAACGTTACAAGATCATGACTGAAGAAATGAGGAAGATACTTAGAGGTGAATATGGCAGAACAGTTCTCGGCTTCGATCCTGAACTGCAGAAAAAAGCCATTGGAAGCAATCAGCTGATCACAGGTAAACCGTCCGATCTGCTTGAACCGGAAATGAACAAGCTGGAAAAAGAGATGTCGGTTTACAGGCAGCAGGATGAAGATGTACTCTCATATGCAATGTTTCCTGATGTTGCCCGTGATTTTTTCAAGTATAGAGAGGCGATACAAAATCAGATAGACCCAGGTATTTATGACAACGAACACCGCGCCTATCCTGTATAATTACTGACGATTTTCACGAAAAAAACGAGGCCTGAACCGGCAAAAATATTCCGGTCCGACAGCCTCGTTTTATGTTCCCTAAAACATAAAAAGCACAAAAAATAGCATATGCAACATAAATGGCGAGCTAAAATACCGCCTCATAACAAATATAAAAATATCTTATATTAAATATTCGGCTATTTGTTGACATTGGTGGTTCACACATGTATAATCGCGTTCATATTCATAAAAATTGTGTAACAACACAAAATATTATGAAAATGCATGTGTGAGCAAACGGCCGTGCGCATATGAAGCAGAAGAGTAAAAGGTATCAAAAGATTAATGAGGAAGTGAAAGAAATGAGTTTTGAAAATCCATATCTTCAGGGACTGATGGAACGAGTTATACGCAGAAATCCTGCGGAACCCGAATTCCATCAGGCAGTGAAAGAAGTACTTACATCGCTGGATCCGGTAATGACAGTTCATCCGGAGTATATCAAAGAGGGCGTCATGGAATGTCTGGTAGAGCCTGAGCGTATCGTAAAGTTCAGAGTTCCGTGGGAAGATGACGAAGGAAACATCCATGTCAACAGAGGGTTCAGAGTCCAGTTCAGCAGTGCGATAGGACCGTACAAAGGCGGATTGAGATTCCATCCGTCGGTATATGAGGGGATCGTCAAGTTCCTCGGATTCGAGCAGATCTTTAAGAACAGCCTTACAGGGCTGCCTATCGGCGGAGGCAAAGGCGGAAGCGATTTTGATCCGAAGGGAAAATCTGATTCCGAGGTCAGGCGTTTCTGTCAGAGCTTCATGTCGGAACTGTTCAAGTATATCGGGTCAGATACGGATGTTCCGGCAGGAGACATAGGTGTAGGCGGCCGTGAGATAGGTTATCTGTTCGGGCAGTACAAGCGGCTGAGCAATGAATTCACCGGTGTTCTGACAGGAAAAGGCCTGACATTCGGCGGAAGTCTGGCGAGAACAGAAGCGACAGGTTACGGTTTATGCTATTATGCGGATAACATGCTGCGCGACAACGGGCATGATTTCGACGGCGCAACAGTGGTAATATCCGGTTCCGGCAATGTGGCGATATATGCGTGCGAAAAGGCGACTGAATACGGTGCGAAGGTCGTGGCAATGTCAGATTCTAACGGATACATTTACGACAAAAACGGCATCGACCTCGACTGCATCAAGCAGCTCAAGGAAGTTGAGCGTAAACGGATCAGCGAATATATGAACGAACATCCTGAAGCTGAATATCATGAAGGCTGCAGAGATATCTGGCAGATACCGTGTTCGATAGCGCTTCCGTGCGCAACACAGAATGAACTTGATAAAAATTCGGCACTTGCGCTGATCAAAAACGGATGCTTCGCAGTTGCTGAAGGCGCCAACATGCCTTGCACTCCTGAAGCAGTCGATGCATTACACGCAAATAATATCCTTTTCGCACCTGCCAAGGCTGCAAATGCGGGCGGTGTTGCGACATCAGCTCTCGAAATGAGCCAGAACTCCATGAGATATTCCTGGAGCTTCGAAGATGTAGACGACAAACTCAAGACGATAATGACAGATCTTTATCATAATACGACAGAAGCAGCCGCGGAATACGGCATGGCAGGCAACCTTGTCGCAGGAGCAAATATTGCAGGCTTCCTGAAGGTAGCGGATTCAATGATGTCATACGGCGTAGTATAAAGGGGAGGTTCGAGATGAATAAATATATAGAAGACCTCTCGGCACGCCTCGAAGCGCGTTACGCGCATGAACACGAATATCTGCAGGCGGCTGTCAGATGGCTGGACCGTATTGCACCGGTCATCGACAGGGATCCTTCTTACGAAAAGATGGATCTGCTGGCAAGAATGGTGGAACCGGAACATATGTATGCGTTTCTTGTGCCATGGGAGGATAAAAAGGGCGTTATGCATACGTCACATGGATACAGAGTACAGTTCAACAGCGCGATGGGACCGTACAAAGGCGGATTGCGTTTCCACCCGTCAGTGGATATGGACAGCGTGAAATTTCTCGGATTTGAGCAGACATATAAAAATGCTCTTACGGGGCTTCCTCTCGGCGGCGCGTCCGGTGGTTCGGATTTTGATCCGACAGACAAAAGCCGCAGAGAGATAATGCGTTTCTGCCAGAGCTTCATGATGCAGCTGTATCGTTATATCGGTTCCGATACGGATATCCCTTCGGGGGATCTCGGAGTAGGCGAGCGCGAAATCGGCTTCCTGTACGGAGAATATAAACGTCTGACAGGAAGATATGAAAGCAATGCGCTTACAGGCAAAGGAACTAAATCAGGCGGCAGCGAATTCAAAAAGGAAGCTGCGGGATGCGGAGCGATCTATTTCCTGCAGAGGATGCTTGCTGACAACAACGATTCAATAGAGGGAAAGACAATAGCTGTTTCGGGATTCGGAAATCTCGCCTGGGGCGTATGCCGCAAGGCGGCGCTTCTGGGAGCGAAAGTAGTAACATTGTCAGGACCGGACGGATATATTTACGATCCTGCCGGCATAGGCTCTGAAGAAAAGCTGGATTTTGTGCTTGCCATGAGAGCATCGAAGAAAGACTGCGTCGAACCTTATGCGGACCGCTTCGGAGTGGAATTTTTCCCGGGGGAGAAACCGTGGGGAGTGCCGGTCGACATCGCGATACCATGTGCTGTACAGAACGAGGTAGATGTCGAAGATGCTGTCGCGCTCGTCGGCAACAGAGTGAAGTATTATGCGGAAGCTTCGACAATGGCCACGACGACAGAAGCCTTCAGGCTGCTTGAGCTTAGTCCTGATGTGATCTGCGCCGGCGCAAAAGCCGCGGGATCGGGCGGAGTAATACTGTCCGCACTGGAAATGGTGCAGAACAGCCAGCGTCTCAGCTGGAGCCGTGCAGATGTAGATGAGAGACTGCATAAAGTCATCGACGAAATTTACGATTCGTCTGTGGCAGCGGCGGAAGAATACGGCCTGGGATACGATCTGATAGGCGGCAACAATATTGCTTCCTTCTTAAAAGTATCAGAGGCGATGATAGCTCAGGCGCTGTAACAGACCTGACAGATCATATAACATAAAAAAGCAGGAGGTAACGGACGGCCGTCAGCGGCCGGGATACCTCCTGCTTTTTGGTTCAAGTCATCTACATGTCTTCATTAAGTGTGGCTTTGATCAGCCCGTTGTTGTCAAGCTTTGCCAGCTCAGCAACCTTCGCCGCATCGAGACCGAGAGCCTCGGTCATGCGTCTGCCGTAGTCTTCGTCTGCCAGAGTGCAGTGTACGGCGTGGCGGTATTTGATATTCACAGTACACGGAGCGATGTTTCTCGCCGTGTTGTCGATGAGTATATCTTTTTGCTCAGGGCTCATAAGGCGGAAAAGTTCTCCGCCCTGTCTGAAGTTATCATCGGTAGGATCGTCTTTCGGATCGTAACGCCACATTGCTCCGTCGATTTCCAGAGGCGGCTCGGCGACTTCCGGCTGCGCGGTCCAGTATCCGTAACTGTTAGGCGTATAGGCAGGAGCGCTGCCGTAATTGCCGTCGGCTCTCATAGCGCCGTCGCGGTGATAATCACAGACCTCGCATTTTGCGCGGTTGACAGGGATCTGATTGTAATTTACGCCCAGTCTGTAGCGCTGCGCATCCCCATATGCGAACAGCCTTCCCTGCAGGAATTTATCAGGTGAAAACCCTATGCCCGGCACGACATGCGCCGGAGTGAATGCCGCCTGTTCAACTTCTTCAAAATAGTTTTCCGGATTTTTGTTCAGCTCGAGCTCGCCGACTTCGATGAGCGGAAATTCTCTGTGGCGCCAGACCTTCGTGATATCGAACGGATTCTCGTAATGATTCCTGGCCTGCTCTTCGGTCATGACCTGGATATACATGGTCCACTTCGGATAATCGCCTTTTTCGATAGCATCATAGAGATCGCGGCCGTGATACTCGCGGTCCATGCCGTTGATCCTGTCCGCTTCCTCATCACTCAGGTTTTTGATCCCCTGCTGAGTATGGAAGTGGAATTTGCACCATACGCGTTCATTGTTATCGTTATAAAGGCTGAAAGTGTGCTCCCCGAAGAAATGCATGTTGCGGAACGACGCCGGTATGCCGCGGTCAGACATTACGATCGTCGTCTGATGGAAAGTTTCAGGCAGTAATGTCCAGAAGTCCCAGTTATTCTGTGCGCTTCTTCGGCCGGTCTTCGGGTCGCGTTTGACCGCACGGTTCAGATCGGAGAAGTTGTGTACGTCGCGGATAAAGAAAGTAGGGGTGTTGTTGCCTACAAGATCCCAGTTGCCTTCTTCAGTGTAAAATTTACAGCCGACTCCGCGAATATCTCTTTCACAGTCTGCAGCGCCTCTTTCGCCGGCGACAGTTGAAAAACGAATAAAAACATCAGTCACTTTGCCGGGCTGAAGAACATTGGCTTTTGTGTACCGGGAAATATCATGCGTAACTGTGAATTTCCCGTATGCGCCCCAGCCTTTTGCATGCATTCGCCGTTCGGGAATAACTTCACGGTTGAAGTGCGCCATCTTCTCCATCAGCCAGACATCCTGCATAGCAACAGGCCCGCGGGGTCCTACAGTGATCGAGTTCTCATTGTCGGCGATCGGTGCACCAACTTCGTTGGTGAGTTTCTCATACTTATTATTGCTCATGTTTTACCTCCTTGGTGATCCGTAAGCAGGTGATCATCCTGATAAACTGAATAATAGAATCTATAATTATTCTTTCTTTTCGCGGCAGTCCCTGCAGGTTCCGTAAAAGAACAATTCACATCCTTCAATTTCGAACTGTTCTTCATTGCAGATAATGTCCTGACGAGGGATGATTTCGCTGATCCCGGTCTCGACATCAAATAATCTGCCGCATTTGATACAGCGGAAATGACAGTGATCATCAGTGCGCCTGTCTACCCGGTCCGGGCCGTCGGGAATTCTAATACGTTTGATTTTTCCGTCTTCAGAAAGAGACTTGAGTACATTGTAAATAGTTGCTCTGCTTACTGACGGATACTTTTTCCTTACTTCTTCTAATATCTCATCAGCTGTAGGATGAGAATCAAGATTTAAAACGGCGTCGCGGATAAGCTGCTTTTGTATAGTATTTCTGCCTTTTGCCATAATATTCCTTCCAACGAGTTCATAGCGTTATGCATAAATATGATAAGCTATTTATAATTAATCTTTATTTAGATTCTATCTAAATAAATGATAGCATTATGGATCTTTCTTGTCAATCTTTACAGTTACAGAAAGAAAAAATTTTTGATATTTTCAGTTTTTTTGTGCAGGGTATTGACTTTTTGTACTTAGAGGATATAATTTTGCCGTATAAAAGTTCATAATATGAATATAATATTCGTATTATGAACATATAAAAAGAAAGGTTGAAAAATGAATGTTGAACGAAGATAGCAATGAGCTGAAACGTACTGTTTCATGGACTGTCGGGCTTTCAGTGGCACTTGGTGTTCCGCTGCTGATAGTTCCTTCTATTGAATATTTTACGATATATCTTGGGGCGGCATCTGTGCTTATATGGATCATGTCGGTAATGCAGGGGTTTATTCAGAACCTTGCGTATGGTGAACTGGCGACCGATTTTCCTCAGGCTTCGGGCATACCCGGATTCTCACAGACAATAATGAGTGATACAGGTAAGAATTCATTGTCAGCACTCGGCGGATTCAGTGCCTGGGCTTACTGGTTCAGCTGGGCGCCAATGCCGGCTATTTTCACATTGTCCATTACAGATCTAATAACTGGAGTTGTTCCTGCTGAATATCAGTTTCCGAGATCTATCATGGTAATGCTCGTTGGCTGTCTTATTCTCGGGGCAATGCTGCTGTTGAACCGCCGCGGCCTTTCGAACAATGCAAAAATGGGGTATCTGATAAATTTTATATCGCTTGCGCCTATAATACTAATAGCAGTGCTGCCGTTCATTTCTGGAAAAGCGGATATTACAAACGTTACATCCGGGATGCTCAGCGGATCGCTTTTTAAAGATGCAAACCCGGTGCTTCTTGTCTTCGGTCTCTTCGGTATGGCTCAGTGGAGCGCATGCGCATGGGAGACCGCGGCGATGTACGGCCCGCAGTATATGAACCCGCAGAAGGATACGCCGCGAGCTCTTATCAGCTGCGGACTGATCTGTCTGGTTGTATTTGCTCTTGTACAGTTTTCGTGTGTGAGCACGCTCGGAACAAAAGTGATCGATATTTCCACACGGCCGGCAATGCTGATGCTTGCTGAAACGGATCTTGGCCGATATGGCGGTGCCCTGGCAGCGGCAGTAATGATAATTGCGATGCTGTCAATAATAAAGACGGGCTTTGTCGGTGCTTCACATGCTATGTATTCGATGTCAGCTGCCGGCAATCTGCCTGCGCCGCTGGGAAAACTAAATGAGTTCGGCGTGCCGCAGAATGCCATGACCGCCACAGTGATCCTGAATATATTTCTGCTGCTGCTCAACAGTTCTTCGGCAATAGTTGCGGCATCTTCGGTAGGGTACTGCTTCGCGAACGGCATATGCCTTTTTTCCTATGTGAAATATAAGAGAGCGAAGAATAAAATGGAAAAGCGCACCGGATTCTGCATGCCGAAGTACTGGTATGTGCTGGCGCTTGTATTCGCTGTACTTGATGTATTTGTATTCTCGACCGGATTATTATATCTGAACTGGCTGGATTACGGATGGGTAGATCTCGTGCTTTGCGTAGTTATTCTCGGCGCATATTTCCCGCTCAGGAATTATGCTAAGCATAAATGGAATATCAGTGAAGCGGAAGCGGAGGAGGCTGCTTAACAGGACCGCACCGGTTCTATATTGAAAATAATCAGGTAATAAAATAGCTGCGTGCACTCCGCCGGCAGCGGCGGAATGTACGCAGCTTTGCATTGCTTATTGCTGTGCATCAAGCAATGCTTTGAACTTTCTGATATATTCCGCATTGCTTCCGCAGCATCCTCCTATATATGTTGCATATTCCGCTGCCGGAAGAAGGTCTCTGACAAAAGTATCGACATCATATGTGGATACGATTGTACCGTCCGGATTCGTGATCGGAGTTCCTGCGTTCGGCTTGAATATCAGCGGCAGGTCAGTATGCTCCGAGTACTCTTTTAATATCGGCAGAGCATTGTCAGGACCGAGCGAACAGTTGATACCGATAGCATCTACTCCCATCGGTTCCAGTCCGCTGACGATGTCTGCGACAGAATTGCCCATCAGAGTCCTGCCTTTCTGCTCGAATGTCATCGAGGCAAAAACCGGCAGATCATATTGCTTGGCTATCTTGACAGCTATTTTGATCGCTTCGATATCGAAAAAAGTTTCGATGAAAAACAGATCTGCACCTGCTTCAACGCCTGTACCCATCTGCTCTTCCAGTACTTCATTGGCTTTGGCGACTGTAAGATTTCCGTAAGGCTCAAGAAGTCCCGGCAGAGATCCTATCGACAGAGCAACCTTTACATCTGTTCCTTCTGCGGCTTTTCTGGCAATTTCCACTCCGCGTTTTACAGCCTCGGGCGCGCTTTGGATTTTTTTCCGTGCAGTCAGACTGAGCGAGTTCGCTGAAAATGTATTAGTGAGGATTATCTTCGAACCGGCTTCAATGTATTTTTCGTGCAGCTCCGTTACGAGTTCGGGAGCCTCTATGTTATATCTCCATGGTTCGATGTTATCTACGCCATGTGCAGTCGCGATTTCCCAAAGACCGGTACCGATTGCGCCGTCCATTAGAACAATGTCTTTTTTCATTTGGATACCTCCCCTAATGATTAGTGTGCATAATGCATTTTACAGACATTATATTCTCTTTCTTTGATCAATGTCAATGCGGCCTGCTTCATGCAGAGTATGCTATATTTTCGCAACGGTATCGTTTGTGAACTCAAGCAGTTTCTTGTTCAGCCGGCCAATGAGATCTTCGGCATTTGTCACGCCGTCGGTATATATTGCAACTGCATAAGGAGAATCAGCGTATACTATACCGGTATCGTTCTGAGCGGTGTCATAATTTCCATATTTATGTGCGACCTTAACATCTACATATTTTTGCAAGTATTTGCCGCTGCAGGCCTTTTTCATATTTGCAAGGAGTTCTGAATAATCGCTGCTGTTTTTATACAAGTAACGAAGGACATCCATCATATAATTTACTCGTATATTGTTATTATCATAATCTGCTTTATCCGCGTCTTCATCGCTGTATTTCTGTATATCTGCAACATAATCAGACCATCCGCCGAGATAATTTATCATCATGAGCGAAGCGTTATTGTCCGAATTCACAATGCTGGATTCCATAAGAGTGCCGAGACTGATCGAATCGCCGACACTGTAGCCCATGCTCACGATCCCGTAATCATCAGCGTAACTGGAGCTGGTAAAAGTAAGTTTGGTGTTTTTGGTGATTTTACCTTTGGCGATGAGATCATACATATACATGTTGAGAGGCAGCTTATACGTGCTGGCTGCAGTCATCTGTGCAGAACCGTTCTGCGTGTACGTCACACCGGTATCGAAGTTATAGTAACTGACAGCGATGCTGTCACTGTCGACATCATTGTCTTCTTCAAAATCGAGGATGAGTTTTTTGAGTTTGGCATCAGCCTGCTTGATGTCACGGGCCTTTTCCTCTGCCTTTGTTTCCCTGGCGTGCTTTTCCATTTTATTTTGTATTGCATTTACGGTTTTTACAGTACCGAATGTCACCATGACTATTGCGGCTGTTATGATAACGGCCGTTTTGATCAGGCGATTTTTGCTGACTTTGAATGTTCTGTTGTGATCCCTGAAAGGGAATAGTGATTTCAATTTGCCTCCTTGAATGCTTCACTTTCCTCTCGGTGACAAATTATACACATTCAGACTGAAAACATTCTTAAAGAATATATGGAGTCGATCGGGCTAAGAAATATGAAAATAATATCGCGATATGCAGAACATATTCAAATATCACTTTGCTCTATTTTTTATGCAAATAGCGTGATACTGAACGCAATTGCTTTTTTTAGGACAATTCGTCGTGCTTATGATAAATTAATAAACAATGAATATTTAGAAAATTCTAACGATACAGGAGCACTGGAAACAATGAATGTTGATAACGACAGACGTATAGTTGTATTCATCGGACATTTTGGCAGCGGAAAAACAGAGTGTGCTGTTAATTATGCTTTGAAAATCAGAGAAAACTCAGACTGTAAAGTCGCCCTTGTAGATCTGGATATTGCCAATCCGTTTTTTCGCAGCCGCGAAAAAAAATCAATGATGGAAGCTCGCGGCGTCGAGAATATCAGCAATCTTTACGGCAACATGATTACTGATGAAATACCGGCTCTGGATCCGTCGATACGCAGACCGCTTGAAAATAAAAAATACAGAGCTGTAGTAGATGCCGGCGGTGATCCTTCCGGAGCTAAACTTCTCGTGCAGTTCGGCGATTTGATGCAGCAGGATGACTGCGATGTGTTTGCAGTCATCAATGCAAACCGTCCTGTCACGTCCGGAGCGGGAAATACAGTCACGCTGCTCAGGAATATAGAAATGACGAGCGGACTTGAAATAACCGGACTGGTGAATAATACGCATATGCTGCGCGAAACGCGCGTAGATGACATCATAAAGGGAAACCGGCTCGCGGTGGAAATCGGCGGGGTCATGGACCTGCCGGTGAAATATAATACATGTGAAGAACATCTTCTGGATGAACTCAGCGCGTACTGCCAGACAGAAAAGATGGAAGGGGAAATTTTCCCGATACATTTAGAGATGCGCGACAGCTGGCTCGACAGAAAGGTCTGAACAATAAGAAAGGAGAACCCTGTATTATGGCGAAAGGTATTTTGAAGTTCAATATCGACAAATGCAAAGGCTGCGGATTATGCATCCATTACTGCCCCCAAAAAATTCTGGGAATAGATGTTGAACTGGTAAACGCGCTCGGATATCATCCGGTCGGGCTGCTGAAACCCGACGAGTGCGTGGCGTGCGCAACATGCGCGATAATGTGTCCGGATGGCGTAATCAATGTTTATTCTGAAGAATAAGGGGGCTGTTAATATGTCAGAAAAGATTTTGATGAAAGGGAATGAAGCCTTTTGTGAAGCGGCAATACGCGGAGGTGTGAGATTTTACTTTGGCTATCCGATCACACCCCAGAGCGAGATACCGGAATACATGGCAGCTCATTTAGATGATGAAGGAGGCTGCTTCGTGCAGGCTGAAAGCGAACTCGGGGCTGTCAATATGGGACTTGGCGCAGCAGCGTCAGGCGGAAATGTCATGCTGTCTTCGTCGTCTCCGGGAATTGCCCTGATGCAGGAAGGATTTGCAGGACTATGCGTGTGTCATCTTCCTGCACTTGTAGTGAGTGTGGCCAGAGGAGGCCCGGGAATAGGAGATATCAGACCTTCACAGGCGGATTATCGTCAGGCTACACGCGGAGGCGGCAATGGGGATTATCATCTGATTACATTCATTCCAACTACTGTGCAGGAAGCAGTGGACCTGATTTATGAGGGAGTAACACTTGCTGATGAATACAGAAATCCGGTATGCATTCTTGTTGATGCTATGATGGGACAAATGATGGAGCCTATTATCTTGCCTGCGTATAAAAAAACTTTTATGACAGATGCTGAAATCAGATCACATAAACCGTGGGCGCTGACAGGGCAGGGCAAGCGCGCCGAAAAAAATCGTATTCATGCGATGCCGTGGTCACCGGAAGAGCTCATGGCAACAAACCTTGAACAGAAGGCATATTACGACAAGGCGGAAAAGGAACTTGTGAGATATGAAGCCACAGGACTGGATGACGCTGAGGTAGTATTTGTTGCTTACGGCACTCCTGCGCGTATTACGGGAGAAGCAATGGATATGCTGGAGGAAGAGGGGATCAGGACAGGAATGATCAGGCCGATAAGCGCGTGGCCGTATCCTTATGAGGCTTTCGAAAAAATAGGGGGTAAGACGAAAGTTGTCATTACTGTTGAACTGAGCTTCGGACAGATGATGGAAGATGTCAAGCTGGGTGTCCGGGGCCGTCTGCCGGTTTCACTGATATGCAGAACCGGCGGTGTGCTTTTCACTTCGGAAGAAATCGTCAGTGAAACAAAGGAAATACTGAAAGGAGTGACTGAATAATGAAGACAGTTTTTGAATACACGAAAAACATGGAAGAAGTCAGCACTTCGTATTGCCCGGGATGTACACACGGGATCGCACACCGACTGATCATGGAAGTGCTCGAGGAAAAGGATATTACTGACAAAACGGTGGGAATAGCACCGGTAGGATGTTCGATTGCAGCTCCGAGATTCATGAAAATAGATATGATCGAATCTTTTCATGGACGTGCGCCTGCAGTAGCGTCCGGGATGCGCCGCGTGCTGCCTGATAAATATATATTCACATATCAGGGCGATGGTGATTTGACTTCAATTGGCGGAAATGAAATACTTCATGCTGCCGAACGCGGAGAAAAGTTCAGCACGTTCTTTATCAATAATGCGATATACGGTATGACAGGAGGTCAGATGGCGCCTACTACACTGATCGGACAGAAAGCGACTACGGCACCGAGAGGACGGTATGTGGAAAAACACGGCATGCCTCTCAGAATGTGTGAGATTATTTCGCAGTGTCAGTGCGCTGTTTATGTCGAACGTGTGGCACTGGATACTCCTGTGCATGTTCGGCAGGCAAAAAAGGCAATAAGGAGGGCATTTGATGTCCAGGAAAAGCGGCTGGGATTTTCGTTTGTCGAATTGCTTTCCACTTGTCCTTCAAACTGGGGCCTGCCTCCGGTGAAAGCAGTTGAGTGGCTTGCGGATAATATGATACCGTACTATCCGCTTAAACAGTTCGCGTGTCCCGAGGAGGTGAAGTAAATGGCAGTTTCGAAAATCATTATTGTCGGCTCCGGTGGTCAGGGCGTTATGGTCATGGGTCAGATGATAGCCAAAGCAGCTATTCTGGAAGGCAAAGAAGTAACATATCTGCCGTCATACGGACCGGAAATGCGCGGAGGAACCGCCAATTGCAGCGTGATCGTATCGGATTCCGTCATCGGATGTCCCGTTATTGATAAACCAAACTGTGTTGTAGTTATGAATACAGCGTCTTTGCGAAAGTTTGAAGATAAAATTCCTGCAGGAGGTTTGTTATTCATCAATGATTCAATTGTTGCGGAAGAAACGAAAAGAGATGATATCGCAATATATAAAGTTGACGCTGCCGGGATAGCAAAAAACGAACTTGGAAATGAAAAAACCGCCAACATGGTCATGCTTGGGGCGATAATCAGAACTACCGGCATAGTTGGTGTTGAAAGCATCAATAAAGTTCTTGAGAAAACATTCACGGGTGCGAAAGCAGCCCTTGTTCCTTTGAATATAGAGGCTCTGGAGATATGGAACGCATAATGCGTTTGTAATAAACAACATTATTATTAAATGAACGGAGGTGTAATTATGAATCTTTGGAAAGATTTTGAAACATGGAAAGAAGAATGCTGCTGGGTGGATCTGACGCGCCCGTTAAGTCCGGCAACGCCTCACTGGGACGGCTTCCCGGAGATGATCATCAAAGATCTGTATGATTATGCAGAAGACGGCTTCCAGGCGAAGATCCTGGAAATATGTACTCAGTTCGGAACACATGTCGATCCTCCTTCACATTTTCATCAGGGGACCGAAACATTGGACTGCTATACACCGGAGCAGATGGTAATGCCTCTGTGTGTGATCGATATTACTGATAAAATAAAAGATAGTGTTGATTACGGTTTGACTGTTGAAGATGTAAAAGCATGGGAAGCGGAAAATGGAACTATTCCGGCTGGAGCTTTTGTTGCGCTCAGATCAGACTGGTCCAAAAGGACAACGGCTGATGAACTTGACAATAAGGATGCCGAAGGTCACAAGCATTATCCGGGCTGGGACGTAAACACAGTTAAATTCCTTGTTGAAGAAAGAAATATTGCTTCGATAGGACATGAAACAACCGATACAGATCCTGCATATACTCAGGATGAACTGGGATACGCGGCTGAAGAATATATCCTCAGTACGCACCGGTTCCAGATCGAAGTAATGTACAATCTCTCGCAGGTTCCGGCAACGGGGTCTCTCATTTTCTGCGGATTCCCAAAACTGCTGGGAATGCCGGGATCGCCGGCGAGATGTTATGCGCTTTGTCCTAAAAAATAGCACTGCTGAGTATTGGAAAAAATTACGCAGGTAAAAAGACGGTGCATCGGATATATGATTATCCGGTGCCCGTCTTTTATGGTGTTTATATTATTTTGAGTAGTAAGTATCTTTCATCGGCAGTGTCGGACGCAGTTTGTGGTCTCTGGCGTAATACGCTCCCTGCGCTGCCGGGGCGGTCGGTATCGTGGCGATTTCCCCGATACCTTTGGCGCCGTAAGCTACGTCGAGCAGTTTGTTCTTTTCGACATAGATCGCGTGGATAGACGGTATCTGGTCAGCTCTCATAAGTCCCAGAGTTCCGAATCCGGCCTGCGGCACGCAGTCCTTGAGCGGGAAATCTTCAGTAAGAGCATACCCGAGTCCCATCAGAACACCGCCTTCTATCTGGCCCTGGATCGAGATCGGATTGACGACCTTTCCGGAGTCGTGGGCTGCGTAAACTTCAGCTACTCTGCCTTCATCGTCAAGGATCACTACATGTGTGGCGTATCCGTAGGCAATATGGCTCTTCGGGTTCGGGAGATCAGCGCCGAGCTTGTCGGTCGGCTCGAAATACTCATAAAAGTATTCCTGGCCGTCAAGCTTCGACAGATCGCCGCCGGCTTTGTCCATATCCTCTTTGAGCTGTGCCGAAGCGCCGCGGACTGCTTCGCCGGTGAGAAGCGTCTGCCGTGAACCGGAAGTAGTTCCGGAATCGGGAGCTGTTTCGGTATTGCTGCCCATGTTGTGTATTTTGCTGAGCGGAAGACCTGTGAGTTCAGCGCAGTCCTGTATCAGCACTGTCGTGGACCCCTGACCTATGTCCGAGGCGGCGGCGTACAGTTCGACTATGCCGTTATGTACCTCGAGTCTGCATCTTCCTTTGTCCGGAAGACCGACTCCCACGCCGGCGTTCTTGAGAGCGCAGGCAATGCCTGCATGATCTCTGTTCGCTTCGTAGACATCTTTTACCGCTTCGAGAGTTTCTTTTAGTGCAGTTGAGCGGTCCGCGATCTGTCCGTTAGGGAGGACCTTGCCCGGTTCTATGGCATTTCTGTAGCGGATCTCCCAGGGCGATATCCCGACTTTTTCCGCGAGGATATTTATGATCGATTCAAGGGCGAATTCGCTCTGGCAGACGCCGAAGCCTCTGAATGCGCCGGCCGGCGGATTGTTCGTATAATATCCGTAGCCTCTGATGTCGGTGTTCTGATAGCAGTAAGGTCCGACCGAGTGTGTGCATGCACGTTCGAGTACCGGACCGCAGAGTGAGGCGTAGGCGCCCGTGTCGAAGTATATGTCGCAGTCGAGTCCTGTGAATATCCCGCTTTCATCACACCCGAGTGTGAATGTTCCTTCCATTGCGTGTCTCTTCGGGTGGAAGTTGATCGATTCCTGCCTGGTGAGCTTCACTTTTACCGTCCGCTGCAGCTTATTGGCTGCCAGCGCGGCAAGATGCTGTACGGATACGTCTTCCTTTCCTCCGAAGCCGCCGCCGATGAGTTTGTTTTCGACGATGATGCGTTCCGGATCCCAGCCGAACATTATGGCGATCTCTTTCCTGGTGTCGTAGGCGCCCTGGTCGGTGCTCAGAACTTTGACTCCGTCTTTATACGGGAAAGCAACTGCGCATTCGGGTTCGAGGAACGCATGCTCGGTGAAAGGCGTTTTGAAAGTTTCTGTTACCTTGTACGCCGAGTTTTTAAGTGCGGCTGCCGCGTCGCCTCTCGTGACATGGCGCGACTGGCAGAGGTTTCCGCCCGAATGAACGAGTGGAGCGCCTTCCGCCATGGCATCCTTAATGCTGCGTACGGGCTCGAGCTCTTCATAGCTTATCTTGACGAGCTTTTTCGCTTTCGCCAGCGCTGCGGCATTTTCTGCGACGACCAGGCATATGGCATCACCGACGGAGCGGGTGGATGCGCCCCGGGCGATGAAGACATCCCAGTCCTGCTGTATGTGTCCGACCTTATTGTTGGGAACATCTTCCGCGGTCAGCACATCGATAACGCCGTCGAGGGCCAGAGCTGCGGAACAGTCTATGTCCAGGATCCTGGCGCGCGGATATTTCGAGCGCACTGCTGATGCGAGCAGCATGTCCGGCATTTCGACATCATCCGGATATTCTCCGTAGCCGAGGACTTTTTCTCTTACGTCTACTCTGAATGCTCTTTTTCCTACGCCGAATTCGTCGCCTTTTTCAAGATCATAGTCTATTTCTGCGTCGCCGCGAAGGATAGTAGCCGTCAGCTGTATTCCTTCAATTATTTTTTTGTACCCGGTGCAGCGGCAGTAGTTGCCTTTAAGCGCGGTCTTGATTTCCTGCTCGTTCGGATCCGGGTTCTTGTCCAGGAGAGCTTTTCCTGCCATTACCATGCCGGGTATGCAGAACCCGCACTGGACCGAGCCTTTGGCTCCGAATGCATAAACGAATGCTTCTTTTTCAAAATCGCTGAGACCTTCTGTAGTAATGACATTTCTTCCGTCGGCTAGTTTAGTCGTGATGACGCAGGCTTTGACGGCCTTGCCGTCGACCACTACTGTGCAGGTGCCGCATGCGCCTTCGCTGCATCCGTCCTTGGCGGAGTGGATGTGAAGATCGTCTCTGAGATATCTGAGAAGCGGTTTGTCTTCTGTTGTTTTTGTAACTTTACCGTTGACGGTGATAATATATTCTCTGTCCATATTAGTTACCTCATCTGTTTTGCCGCGGTCATGATACCGTCCGCATCGATTATAACACCGCGTGGGCATACTGTTGCGCACATGCCGCAGGAGATGCATTTTTCATGGTTGATCACTGCACAGTTGTCTGTTACGGCAATCGCTCCGGAAGGGCAGGCCTTCTCGCAGATGCGGCAGGCGATGCAGCTGGAGCTGCAGATTTTTTTCGCTTCCGCTCCCTTATCGTGATTAGAACACCGCGGAGAATAGGAGTCCTCCGCCGGAACGAGGTCTATTATATTCTGCGGACAGGCTTTTACGCAGAGACCGCATCCGCGGCATTTTTCTCTGTCGACTTCCGCAACATTGAAAGTATTTATTGAGATCGCATCGAATCTGCAGACTTCCGCGCATTTCCCGTCGCCGAGACAGCCGAAGCCGCATACGGTGCAGCCGTCTCCGCCTGTGCACAGAACTACGGCTTTGTTTTTACTTTTTGTTCCCATTATGTTCACATCCTTTCGGCCTAGCGGCCGCTTTCGTGTCGGAATACATATTTACCGGAATTCCCGAGTACGATCTTTCCGCCGGAGACAGCTATTTCGCCGTTGAGAATGACTGTTTCCGCACGGCCTTTGATTTTTTTGCCTTCGTACGGATTATAGTCGACTTTCTGTGTCTGAGCCGCCGCTGATATCACTCCACGGTGGTCCTGATCCCATATCACAAGATCAGCGTCGCTGCCTTCGGCGATACAGCCTTTGCGCGGATACATGCCGAATATTCTGGCCGCGTTTTCGGAAAGGATCCTGTTCAGATGTCCCGGACCGATTTTCTGTTCGCAGGCTATCGTCTGCATGAGCGCCGGTCTTGTTTCCACTCCCGGTATGCCGTTCGGTATCAGACTGAAATCATTCAGGCCGGCTTCTTTTCCGCCTGCGGCACCGCCGTTCATATTGAAGCTGCAGTGATCGCTGCCGATAGTTTCAACCGTTCCGTCGGCGACTGCTTCTGTAATAGCTCTGATATCTCTCTGTTTTCTGGCCGGAGGGGCGAACACGTACTTCGCACTTTCGAATCCTGCCAGTCTGTAACAGCTGTCGTCAAGCACCATATACTGCGGACATGTTTCAATGAACAGTTTCTGTCCGCGCGCTCTGGCTGCGAGGCAGACTTCAAGACCTCTGCGGCTGCTCAGATGAACGACATAAGCCGGTGCGCCGGCCGCTTCAGCGATCGTCAGAAATCTGCCGACCGCTTCCGATTCGACGAAATCGGGACGCGACAGAGGATGGGCGGCAGGGGTCAGGCAGCCGCTGTCTTTTTGTTTCTGTACTAGGGCGTTCACAAGATCGCCGTTCTCACAGTGTGCAGAAACCAGTCCGCCTATTTTTTCCGCTTCGCTCATGATTTCAAAAATCTCTCTGTCCGAACATTTGAGCGCGTCATATGCCATATATACCTTGAACGATGTAATGCCGTTCTCTTTCATCAGCGTCATTTCACGCCTGGTCTCTTCGTTCCAGTCAGTGATAGCCATGTGAAAGCCGTAATTGCATGAGCTGCATCCGTTCGCCAGTTTATGCCAGCTGTCGAGAGCTTCGCTCAGTGTCATTCCCTTGTCCTGAGTGGCAAAATCAAGGATCGTCGTAGTCCCGCCGATCAGTGCTGCTCTGGTGCCGCTTGCAAAATCGTCTGCTGTATGAGCGTAGGCCGTCGCCATGCTGAGATGCGTATGCGTGTCGATGAATCCGGGGAAAACGTATTTCCCTGAGGCATTCACGACCCTGGCATCATCACAGGAAATGTTGTCCGCTATCCGGCAGATCCGGCCGTCTTTTACCAGAATGTCAGTGTCCCGGCATTCTGCGGGCATGACCACATGCCCGCTTTTAATCAGTATCGTACTCATTTGAAATCCTTTATATATCCAGAAGATAAGTATAGTCGTTTACTACGGCAGTAATGATATCGTTGATCCCCTCAGGTATCTCCGCACTGCCTATGACCGTGTCGCATACTTCGCCGTCGATGCGTATTCTGACGTTCCTGCCTCCGGTGAGAAGGAACCCGCTGTTTTCGCTGTCGCCGAAGTCCGCTTCGTTATGGAACATAGTGAACTTGTCTTTGTACGGAGCGCTCTGATAAGGACAAAACGTTTCACAGTTGCCGCATTCGTTGCACATTCTGTCGATGTGGATGATCTGGCGCATGCTGTGTCCCGGAACAGAGATCGCGATATTCGCTCTGTTCGGGCATACGTCTCTGCATGATTCACATACGGTAGAACATTCGAGGCATCTGGTACATTCTTTGGCAGGGCACTGAGGATCGCTGAGGATGCCGCGTTTAGCGACAGCTCTCATGTAATCGCCCGCGATGTGCGAGTAATTATCCAGAGCTTCCAGAGCTTCTCGTTCCACAATGCAGTCAGCGGCTTTCCTGGCGCCGGCAATGGCCTGTACGACCGTTGCCGCTCCGAGCTGAGCATCGCCTGCAATGAAGACGTTATCGCCTGCTTCGAGAGTTTCCGCCTCAACTTTTACACGGCCTCTTTCATTGAGACCGATGCCGTTGGCCGCAAACCATTCGCTGTCTGTCTTGGTCCCTACCGAAGCGATCGCCGTTGTGCATGGGAATTCTTCAAATTCTTCAGTGCCGACAGGTCTTCTCCTGCCTGATTCATCAGGCTCGCCGAGCTTCATCTTTCTGCATTTGATCCTGCCGCCCGCGAGTGCTTCAGGCGAAAGGAGCTCATAGAATTCCACGCCGTCGGCGAGCGCCAGCTGCAGTTCTTCTTCGTCAGCAGGCATTTCCATCTGAGTTCTTCTGTATACGAGACGGACTTTCTCCACACCGCTGCATCTCTTTGCACATCTGGCAGTATCCATTGCGGTGTTTCCGCCGCCGATAACGACGACATCGCTGCCGAGTTCGAGCGAATCAGGATCCGCTTTAAAGGCTGCCAGGAAGTTCAGGCAGTCGATGGCTTTTCCGCCTTCGAGCGAGTACGGACTCGGTTTCCAGGAACCGGTGCAGACTATTACATATTTGTATCCGGCCTTTTTCAGTTCGTCAACTGATGCGGCTTCTGTGCCTGTTTTTACGCTTACACCGTAAGCTTCCATCATTTTTATGTCGTTGTCGATGACATCATCGTCGATCCTGAATCCCGGGATCAGATAACGTACAGCGCCGCCGAGTTTGGCCTGGCGTTCGAACACTGTGACATCGATGCCGTTCCTCGCGAGGAAGAATGCCGCTGAAATACCGGCCGGGCCGCCGCCTATTACTGCTGCCCTGGCGTCTGTGCGCTTTGCCGCCGGCTGGATGTTTCTCAGCAATTCGTCGTAGCCGAGCTCTGCCGCGTCGAGCTTGACGTCTCTGATGCAGATAGCTTTGTCGTAGAAGTTTCTCGTGCATTTGTCCATGCAGCGGTGATTGCAGATCGTACCGGTGATGAAGGGAAGAGCGTTCTTAGCAGTAATGACGCGCAATGCTTCGTAAGGTCTGCCTTCTCCGAGCAGTTCGATGTAGTCCGGGATATCCTGTGAGATCGGGCATGCTTCGCTGCATGGAGCTTTGAAGCAGTCGACAAGAGGAACTTTTCCTTCGAATTTTCTGGAAGGGAGAGTTTTGAGCGCGCCTCTCACATTATGTTTGTTGTTCCGTGATTTTCTGGCCAGAGCTGTAACAGCTGCCGGCTTGAGCTTATATGACTCTTTGTAATTTTCTTTTACCAGTTCTCCGGCCAGCTGGTTCGCGCGGTTGTACCCGCCCGGTTTGAGCAGCGTAGTCGCGATGGTGATCGGCCAGATGCCTGTCTTGAAGATATCACAGATGTTGAACGCATCAGCGCCGCCCGAGAAGGAAATGTGGAGGTCTCCTCCGAAAGCGTCAGACAGTCTTCGTGCCAGTTCCATCGAGCACGGGAAGAGCGAACGTCCGGACATGTACATATCCTCGCCCGGCAGTATGCCGTTTGTGACTTTCTGCGGGAATGTGTTTGTGAGCTTCACGCCGAATGCCAGATCTTCTTTGGCCGCTTCAGCCTTGAGACGAGTGATCATTGGAACAGCGTCACTGAACTGCAGATCGTGTTTGAAATGGAAATCGTCGAAATCCATATAACCGTATCCCATACTGTCGAGGATCTCTCTGGCAGTTTCATATCCGAGCATTGTCGGGTTGCATTTTACGAATGTGTTGAGATGCTTCTCATTGATCAGGTAGCTGGCAATTTTTTCGATTTCCTCCGGAGGACATCCGTGGAGAGTCGAAAGTGTGATCGAGCGGCTGACGGCAGGGGAGATGCTTCTTACATAAGCCTCGTCAATATTCCTGAAAGAGGAAAGGTTTTCAAGTGCATATCCGGTGCATTCTTTCCAGACAGCCGTATCTTCAGCGTTCTTCATTCCTTCTATGTATTTGTCTATTTTTTCAGTTTTGACACCTTCGAAATCGTAGCCCACGCTCATGTTGAAGATGAAACCGTCCGGGCTGCCGAATCCGTATTCTTTGGAAATCAGTTTAATAGCAAACCATGCTTTCACGTATTCGTCGAAAGCTTCCGGCACTCTGAGCTCTGTCGACCATTCGCAGTTGTAGCACTCGTCAGGCGCCGCGATACAAGGCTTGGCTACAGGCAGATCGTCGCCGTCGATAGGCTGGACCGTTTTGAGCTCGAAAAATCTTGCGCCGGCAGTGTAGGCGGCGATAATGTTCTGCGCGAGCTGATTATGCGGGCCGGCTGCCGGCCCGAACGGTGTCTCAAGAGTCTCACCGAACAGCGTCATCGTCTGTCCCGGTTCTTTTCTGAAGATCTTGCTTACTCCGAAAATAGTGTTTTCTGTTATATATTCTTCTGCGATCCAGTTCATAAGTTTTCCAAACGGGATCGGATGCATTTTATCACTCATTTTAAATCTCCTTATATCTTGACTGCCTTAACGGCTGTTGATTCTGCTGGTGAGTTTTGCGGCGAGTTCACGTGATTTCGCCAGGATCGCCTCTTCGTCTATGCCGATAAGTTCACGGTCCTTCATGAGGATCCTGCCGTTAGCCATTGTAGTAATGATGGAACGACCGCTCATCCCGAACAAAATATGCGAATTGCAGTTGTCTCCGTTCATCGGGGTTGTCGGGATATAGTCAGATATTATTACATCGGCTGCATATCCCGGAGCAAGAACTCCGGTCTTTACGCCAAACAGCCTTTCTGTGATCTTCGCATTGCCTTCGAACAGCATCTGCGGGATTTCTGTCCAGGCTGCCGTCGGATCCTGAGTCGCATGTTTATGAAGAATGTTTGCGACTTTGTATGATTCGAGCATATCGTTCGTATAACCGTCCGTGCCGAGTCCCATCAGGATGCCTCTGGCATGCATGCCGAGCACATCAGGAGCTCCGACTGCGTTGCCCATGTTCGATTCCGGGTTGTGGACGACCATGGAATCGGTTTCCTTCAGAATGTTCTGCTCTGTTTCATTGATATGTATGCTGTGGACCGCCAGTGATTTAGGACCGAGTATGCCCATATCATTCAGTCTTTCTACTACGCGTTTGCCGTGTTTTTCGACGGAATCTTCCGCATCGAGCGCGCCTTCGGCCACGTGTACGTGATATCCGGCATAATCCGGTTTTAGCGAATTGCAGTAATCAAGCGTTGAGTCGGAAAGCGTGAACGCCGCGTGCAGGCCGAACATGCCGTGGATCATTCCCGTCTTGTCTTCATGGGCGTGTTTAATGAAGTCGACATTTTCTTTGACTGCCGCTTTCATCTTTTCTTCGCCGTCTCTGTCCGATACTTCATAGCAAAGACTTGTTCTGACACCGATCTCTCTGGCTGCTTTTTCCAGAGCGAAGAGGCTTCCTTCGATCTCGCCGTAGCTCGCGTGATGATCTACTACTGTAGTGACGCCGAGCTTTACACAGTCGATATATGTATCGAGAGCGCTGTAATAATTGTCTTCATTAGTGAGGTGTCTGTCGAGAGTCCACCAGAGACCGTCGAGGATATCCAGGAGTCCGTGCGGATCGTAGCCTATTATGTCCATGCCTCTGGCCATTGTGCTGTAGATGTGATCATGCGTATTGATCAGTCCGGGCATAATAACGCCGCCTTTCGCATCTACAAACTCAGCGTCAGGATATTTTGCTTTGATTTCATCTGCAGGTCCTACTGCCGAAATGACAGTACCGTCGACTGCGACGCAGCCGTCTTCGAAATAAGTGTTGTTCTCATCTCTGGTGATGAGTCTTCCGTTTCCTATTATAATCATTTTGGTTCTCCCATTGTTTCTTTGAATAAGGTAACATGCGGCCGTTCAAGTAATAGCCTTTCCTAACAAATTGTTTGCTAATCTCATAAATGCGAAGGGGATGAGCAAATGTCGCTGCAGAAGTTCCATAAAATGATTTTGAAATGAGAATTTCTTATTAATGTAATAATAACGTATCACCTATTTTCCCAAAAAGCAACTGTTTTTCGTCAAATTTCTGAAAATGATAAATATTTATTTATTTTTTTAAAAAACACTTGCATTCTTTCCCGAATATGCTATAGTTGAATCATAAACCAAACAAATTGTTTGGTCAAGCCACAAAAAGTTTGGCATCAAACAATACCTAATTAAGCGAAGGGGAAAACAAGATGCAGAAACAGACATTAGATTTATTGAAGAGATTGGCAAGCGGGATAGCCGGACAGTTTGGCAGCAACTGTGAAGTCCTTGTTCATGATTTAACGGCGCCGAACAAAGAAAGCACAGTTGTATACATCGAGAACGGACACGTGACGAACAGAAGACTCGGAGACGGGCCGTCGCACGTAGTCCTGGAAGCCCTCAAGAAGGATCCGAAGAAACTGCAGGATCACATCGGATACACTACGAGGACTAAGGACGGCAAGATCCTGAAATCATCCACTATATATGTAAGGGATGAGAATGACAACATTGAAGCGATACTTTCCATCAACTATGACATTACCGGACTGATGATGGCGGAGACATCGCTGCAGGCACTGACCGGAAGCGACGAAAAGGACGAGGCAGAAAACATTACTACAAATGTTGCCGATCTTCTGGACGATCTTCTGGATCAGTCAGTAAAACTGATTGGCAAGCCAGTGGCTCTTATGACTAAAGATGAAAAGGTGAGAGCGATAAACTTCCTCAACGATGCAGGTGCATTGCTGATTACAAAATCGAGCGACAAGATCGCGGAGTTCTACGGAATATCGAGATATTCGCTCTACAGTTATATCGATCAGAATAAATAGATAATCAGAAGGAGAATCATAATGTATAAAATTTTATGGGCAAGGAACGAGATGCCGAAAGCGGAGGACAAAGAACTGGCAATAATGGCACCGGAGGAAAGTGAAAGGGCCAGGACTTTTCATAAGAGTTTTCCGCAGTACAGCGAAACACCGCTGGCGGAGCTCGACGGCATGGCAAAGCATCTCGGACTGAAGAAACTGTTCGTAAAAGACGAGTCATACAGATTCGGACTCAATGCTTTCAAGGTCCTCGGCGGTTCATATGCAATAGGAAGATACATCGCGCAGAAGACAGGCAAGGATATTTCCGAGGTAACATATGATTATCTCACCTCGGACAAGCTTAAAGAAGAGTTCGGACAGACTACATTCTATACGGCGACGGACGGAAACCACGGAAGAGGCATTGCCTGGGCGGCGAACAAACTCGGACAGAAGTGCGATATCATCATGCCGGTAGGATCGAGCGAGATCAGGCTGCAGGCCATACGGGACGAAGGCGCGACAGCTTTTATCAGTGAAATGAACTATGACGACTGCGTCAGAGCACAGAACGAAAAAGCGGAAAAGAACGGCGACGGCGTCATGGTGCAGGATACGGCCTGGCCGGGATATGAAGAAATACCTTCATGGATCATGCAGGGATACGGAACAATGGCCATGGAAGCTGCCGAGCAGCTGAAGGCGGCGGGAATCGACAGACCTACGCATGTGTTCGTACAGGCGGGCGTAGGATCGCTGGCAGGCGGAGTTACAGGATTCTTCGCCAACAGATATCCTGATAATTGTCCGAAGATCGTAGTCGTCGAAGCCAAGTCGGCTGCAAATCTATACAAATCTGCGCAGGCAGAAGACGGAGTACTGCGGGCGGTAGGCGGAGACCTCAGAACTATCATGGCGGGCCTGGCCTGCGGAGAAGGAAATACTCTGGCCTGGAACATCCTCAAGGACAAGGTCAGCGTGTTCGTATCAGCTCCGGAATGGGTGACTGCCAAGGGCATGCGTATGCTCGGCGCACCGGTCAAGGGCGATCCTCAGGTAGTGTCCGGAGAATCCGGCGCGGTGCCTACGGGACTCATCTGCGAAATCATGGAGAACGACGACTATGCGGATCTGAGAGAAGAACTCGGACTGGATGAAAACTCAGTAGTCTTAAGCTTCTCCACTGAGGGAGACACTGATCCGGACAGCTATCAGAGCATTGTCTGGGACGGAAAAATCAATTCGAATTCAAAGTACTAAAAACGATTTAAGAACAGAATAAACAAATATTGAAGTATTATCAAAACACACAGGAGGATATATACATGGATTATGATGCAATAAAAAAAGCTGCAGAAGCTTATAAAGACGATATGACGAAGTTCCTGAGAGACCTCGTGGCGCTTCCGGATGAAAGCTGCGAAGAAGAGAAAGTCATTAAAAGGATCGCAGCGGAGATGAAAAAAGTCGGATTTGATAAAGTCGATATAGATCCTATGGGCAACGTGCTCGGATATATGGGAACAGGCGAAACGATGATCGGTTTCGACGCCCATATCGATACAGTAGGGATCGGCGAAATCAAAAACTGGAATTTCGATCCTTATGAAGGATATGAAAACGAATCCGAGATCGGCGGCAGAGGCACATCGGACCAGGAAGGCGGGATCGTTTCCGCGGTATACGGAGCAAAGATCATGAAGGATCTGGGACTTCTGTCCGACAAGTACACTGTGCTTGTGACAGGCACAGTACAGGAAGAGGACTGCGACGGACTCTGCTGGCAGTACATAATCAATGAAGATAAAGTCAGACCTGATTTCGTGGTTTCCACAGAACCTACAGACGGCGGCATTTACCGCGGACAGCGCGGACGTATGGAGATAAGAGTTGATGTCAGAGGCATTTCGTGTCACGGCTCCGCTCCTGAAAGAGGAGACAATGCCATATACAAGATGGCGGATATCGTCAGAGACATCCGTGCGCTCAATGAAAACGACGCCGAAGAAGGAACGGAGATCAAGGGTCTGGTCAAAATGCTCGACCCTGAATATAACAAGGACTTTGAAGAGGCAAGATTCCTTGGCCGCGGCACTGTAACTGTATCACAGATATTCTATACATCACCGAGCCGCTGCGCAGTAGCAGATTCATGTGCCGTATCTCTTGACAGACGTATGACTTTCGGAGAAACATGGGAAAGCTGCCTCGACGAGATCAGAGCTCTCCCGAGTGTACAGAAATACGGCGATGATGTAGTCGTATCGATGTATGAATATGAGAGACCTTCCTGGACAGGACTCAAGTATCCTATCGAATGCTACTTCCCGACCTGGGCTGTTCCGAAGGATCACAAGGTCACAAAGACGCTGGAAGAAGCATATAAAGGTCTCTACGGAGATCAGAGAGCAGGAAATGAAGCGACGATAGAAGAAAGAAAGAAGCGTCCGCTCACAGACAAATGGACATTCTCGACAAACGGCGTATCTATCATGGGACGCAACGGCATTCCGTGCATCGGATTCGGTCCGGGAGCAGAAGCTCAGGCGCATGCGCCGAACGAGATCACCTGGAAAGACGATCTTGTGAGATGCGCTGCCGTATACGCTGCAATACCGACAATTTACTGCAAATAATCGAAAGGAACAAAGGTGATGATAATGGCAAACCTTCAGACATATATAGACAGACTCAACAAACTCAACTTCAAGGAAATGTACAGGAACGACTTCTTCCTGACCTGGGAGAAGTCGAGAGAAGAACTCGAAGCTGTATTCACAGTGGCAGATGCTCTGAGATACATGCGTGAGAACAATATCTCGACGAAGATCTTTGAAAGCGGACTCGGTATCTCGCTGTTCAGAGACAATTCCACCAGGACGCGTTTCAGCTATGCATCTGCGTGCAATCTTCTCGGTCTTGAGGTCCAGGACCTGGACGAGGGCAAATCGCAGGTTGCCCACGGCGAGACTGTGAGAGAAACAGCCAATATGATTTCTTTCATGGCTGACACTATCGGCATCAGAGATGACATGTTCATCGGCAAAGGCAACGCTTATATGCATACAGTTGCCGACGCTGTCACAGAAGGCTTCAATGAGGGCATACTCGAGCAGAGACCGAACCTCGTGAACCTTCAGTGTGATATAGATCACCCGACACAGGCGATGGCTGACTGCCTGCACCTCATCAATTACTTCGGCGGCATCGAAAACCTGAAAGGCAAAAAAGTGGCTATGACATGGGCATATTCGCCGTCATACGGAAAGCCTCTTTCGGTCCCGCAGGGCATAGTAGGGCTGATGACACGTTTCGGAATGGATGTAACTCTCGCTCATCCGGAAGGCTATGACATCATGTCGGACGTTGAAAAGGTAGCTGAGAAAAACGCACAGGAAAGCGGCGGCTCGTTCACTAAGACCAACAGCATGGAAGAGGCCTTCAGGGATGCAGATATCGTATATCCTAAGAGCTGGGCGCCGTATGCCGCAATGGAAAAGAGAACGCAGCTTTACGGAGAAGGCGACTTCGACGGTATCGACAAACTCGAGCAGGAACTGCTCGCTCAGAATGCGCAGCATAAGGACTGGGCCTGCACAGAGGAAATGATGAAGACGACGAAGGACGGCAAGGCTGTTTATCTGCACTGCCTGCCTGCGGATATCACAGGCCTCAGCTGCGAAACAGGGGAAGTGGATGAGAGCGTATTCAACCGCTACATCACGGAACTATATAAAGAAGCAAGCTACAAACCTTATATAATCGCAGCTATGATATTCCTTTCGAAGGAAAAGGATCCTCAGGCAACACTGAAAGCGCTTGAAGAAAGAGGCACAGTACGTTTCTTCAATAAATAGACAGAGGGAGATCAGAAACTATGGGAAAGAAAATAGTAATCGCTCTCGGCGGAAATGCTCTCGGAAATAATCTTCCGGAACAGATGGAGGCAGTTAAAAACACTGCCAGAGCCATAGCCGATTTGATCGAAGAAGGCAATGAAGTCGTGATATCACATGGAAACGGACCGCAGGTAGGCATGATAAATCTGGCAATGGGTGAACTTGCAAAAGTGGATCCGCACAATCCGGTCGCACCGCTTTCAGTATGTGTTGCAATGAGCCAGGGCTACATCGGATACGATCTTCAGAACTGCCTGCGCGAAGAACTTCTTGACAGAGGGATCGCCAAACCTGTGTCCAGTATAATAACGCAGGTGAGAGTGGATGCCGGAGACGAGGCGTTCAATAATCCGACGAAACCTATCGGCAGGTTTATGACAAAAGAAGAAGCTGATGAAATGGTACAAGAGCGTCAGTATGACATAATCGAAGATGCGGGCAGGGGCTACAGAAGAGTTGTAGCTTCACCGAAGCCGGTCGAGATAATAGAGATCGAAACAGTAAAATCGCTGATGGAGGCGGGACAGGTGGTCATTGCGGCAGGCGGAGGCGGAATACCCGTTTGCGCGCAGGGAAATCATCTTAAGGGAGCCGCGGCCGTAGTCGATAAAGATTTTGCCAGCGAACTTCTCGCGGAAGGGATAGATGCCGATTATCTGATAATCCTTACAGCGGTCGAACATGTGGCCGTGGACTTCGGAAAACCGTCGCAGAAAGAACTTTCCGATATTACTGCAGCAGAAGCAAGGCAGTACGCCGCAGAAGGACAGTTTGCCCCGGGCTCCATGCTCCCAAAGGTGGAGGCGGCCGTCAGGTTCGCGGAATCTGCTCCGGGACGCACAGCGCTCATTACACTTCTGGAAAAAGCAAAAGACGGCATTCAGGGAAAGACCGGAACAACAATAAAATAAAGCTCTATCACCAGTAGGAGAGAGAAAATGGGAAAAGATAATTCGAAAGTAAACGATGTTGAAAGATCCGGTAATCTTTATCAGCTTGCCGGAAAACCTCCGCTTGGAGAGGCGCTTCCGCTCGCACTGCAGCATGTTGCCGCAATGATAGTGGGATGCGTAACGCCGGCAATCATTCTGTCGGCCACAGGCGGCCTTTCGGCGGCGGATTCCAGGATACTGATACAGGCTGCGCTTATTATTTCAGGCATCGCGACATTGCTGCAGATCACACACCCGTTCGGGAAAATAGGCTCGGGGCTCCCGATAATCATGGGAGTAAGCTTTGCTTATCTGCCGACAATGCTCGGCATCGTGCAGGAATACAATCTGAACACGATACTCGGCTCTCAGCTCATCGCAGGATGTATCGGCATAATCATCGGGATATTCATCAAGTATCTCAGAAAGTTCTTCCCGCCTGTCGTTACGGGTACAGTAATATTCACGATTGGATTGTCGCTGTTCCCTACAGCTGTCCGGTATATGGCCGGCGGCGCGGGATCCGCAAACTTCAGTTCGCCTCAGAACTGGATATGCGCGCTTTTAACAATGTTCCTCGTATTGTTCTTCAATAACTTTACCAGGGGCTTTACCAAACTTGCTTCGATATTACTTGCTATGATCATCGGATATGTGATAGCGATACCGATGGGACTCGTAGATGTAAGCTCCGTGGGAAGCGCCAGATGGTTCATGCTTCCGGCTGTCGGACATTTTGCTCTTGAATTCCACGCACCGGCAATAATATCCTTGTCAGTGATCATGGTCGTCGGATCTGTAGAAGCGCTGGGGCAGTTCTCGGCACTTTCCGTCGGAGCTCTGAACAGAGAACCGACGACAGAAGAACTCTCGCACGGACTTATTGCCAACGGCCTGTCGACACTCCTCGGCGGTTTTTTCGGAGGTCTGCCGACATCGACATTCGGACAGAACGTAGGCATCGTAATTACGAACAAAGTCGTGAACAGAGCAGTTATCGGGATAGCGGCCTGCTTCCTGCTGATAGCCGGATTCGTGCCTAAGATCTCGGCAATACTGCTTTCGATCCCGTCGAGCGTTCTCGGCGGAGCAACGATATCGGTATTCGCAACGATCACAATGACGGGAATAAGACTGTTCACTACAGACGGTCTGACGATGAGGACACAGGCAATAGTAGGAATATCCGCTGCGCTCGGCATGGGAATCACATCAGTGCAGGGAAGCCTTGCGCTTCTGCCGGCATGGATGAACAGCCTGTTCGGAAATTCAGCTGTCGTAGTAGCTACTATCATGGCAATATTACTAAATATCATACTTCCTAAAGATGCACCGGCCGCTGCAACGGCCGAAAAAGTGTCTGCGGAAGGAAAATAGAAAAAATGTTCCAGAGGAAAATGTCTCCGGGTCTTAAGACGGCCGGAGACATTTTTCTTGCTGATTACCGGCGCCGGCAAAGCTTTGCAGACCGTTATGTGAAATTGTGCTATAATAACTGTTAAGCGTAATTCGGCAAAGAATCGATGTGCAGATAATAATCGGCCAAAAATAAAGGAAAGGGGCATAAAATGGAATTCGAAAAGGTATTGCAAATGAGACGTTCGACGCGCAGATACACTTCAGAGCAGATAAGTACTGAAGCGGTCAAAGCACTGATGATCGCTGCACGAACTGCACCTCTGGCAAAAGGAGATGAAAAAACCACACATGTAACGATCGTCAGAGATCCGGAATTCATGGAACAGATCCGGGCCTGCGTCAGAAGTGTGTCCGGAAAAACCGGAAAAGAGATGGATCCGCTGTACGGCGCCGGAACACTTATCTTGTTATCGGCTGCAGATCTGTCGGATGATCATATAGAGTATGCAAACGTTGCCTGCGTTATAGAGAACATGATGCTTCAGGCGACATCGATGGAGCTGGGAAGCACATATATATGGGGATGTCTGAGAAAACTGAGGGCTGATAAAGAAATAATTGAAAGACTTTGTCTGCCTGAAGGGTATGAAATTCTCTCGGGCATGGTCGTCGGTTATCCTCAGAAGCCTCTCACCGAAAGAGAACATGACAACGGACTCAGCGTAGATGTACTGTGAAAAAAGAAGAGACCGGGCAATGCGGAAATAATTCCGGAAAGCAGCAGTCTCTTTTTTATATATGAAATATGATGTCCTATTTTTCACGGACCTCGATCCCGTCAATAATATCCGTCAGTATCGATATTGCACCGGCGGCAATGCCGGTGCAGTGTTCATACATCTCATCACTTTTGGATTCAAAGCCGCGCGACAGACGCGCGCAGTAGAGTGAGCCGAACCGTTCTTTGAAACGATCGAGATATTCAGAAACGGCTTCTGCCGAAGGTTCTCTGTCTTCACCGGGCGAAGTGCGGCCTGTAATATAGCCGAGGGCTGCGGCACCGGCAATTACTGCACCGCAGATAAGTCCGCGCTGCATGCCGCCGCCGAATCCTGTCATCATCCTGACTGCGCTTTCGGGAGCGTCAATGACATTAAAATTCCTTAATGCAGTCATGGTGGATTCAGCGCAGTTTAATTTGCCGCCGCCGAAGTACGGATGTATCTCTTTCCTTATTTCATCTTCAGATATCATGTATTTTACTTCCTTCTGATGCAGGATCATTTATTGATGCGGGTGCTGCTCTGTCATTCTTTCCGCGGCCAGGAGGACGGCATCGGCTATGCGTTCATATCCCGTGCAGCGGCAGATATTGCCTTCCATTTCCTTCTTTATCTGCTCCCTGGTAGGATGCGGATAAAGATCGAGCAGCGCCTTGGCCGAAAGCAGCATGCCCGGAGTGCAGTAACCGCACTGAACTGCTCCGGCATCGAGGAATGCCTGCTGAAGAGGGTGCAGCTGATCCCCGTCAGCCAGGCCTTCAACTGTCAGCACTTCTTTGCCGTCTGATTCCGCAGCGAGTATAAGACATGAATTCATCGGATGCCCGTCATAAATAACAGTGCACGCTCCGCATTCTCCTTCATTGCATCCTTCCTTGACACCCTTGAGATAAAGCACATCTCTCAGGAAAGTCAGAAGTGTCATATTGACAGGCACGGTTTTGATATACTGTCTGCCGTTTACAGTTATATGTATTTCTCTGTTTTTCATTGTTCATTTCCTCCGATCCTTGCCGCTGCCTGCTCGAGAACGCGTAAGGTCAGCTCTTTCAGAAGCGCCAGGCGGAATTCTTTTGAAGCACGCCAGCTTGTCCGGGGCGATCCTTCGGAGGCAGTAATATCTCCTGCCTCAGTGAAGACTTCTGTGCATGCTTCTTTCCCGGTAAGATACTCTTCGGCTTTGCGGGCTCGTATAGGAGTAGGTGCTGATGTCGTAAGCGCGATGCGTACAGTTTTGATCGTGCAGCCGTCGAGCTCGAGATAAGCGCTGACTCCGAGGAGCGCCAGATCCATAGCATTTCTGCGGGTGTATTTGATATAGGCCGAAGAAGCATTCGGCGCGGGAACAGGAACGAGTATGCGTTTCAGTATCTCATCATCTGCCAGCACCGTGTGTTTCGGACCTGTGAAAAAGTAGCAGAGCGGAATGCGCTTTTCGCCTTCCGGACCTTCAGTAACGCATACTGCGTCATGTACGAGCATAGGCCCGATGCTGTCCGCCGAAGGAACAGCGTTGCATATGTTTCCTCCGAGAGTGCCTCTGCAGCGCGTCTGCACAGCACCGACGTGCGAACAACCGTCGAACATGGCCGGGTAATATTTCCTGATGACATCCCAGGTTTCTATCTTTCTGTGAGTGGTCAGACAGCCCAGATCCAGACCGTCTTTTTCATCGAAGGATTCGCCTGATAGTTCAGGAATGTTTTTGATATCCGCCAGCGCGTCATATTTTGTTCCGCCGTGCATCGAGACATAAACATCAGTGCCTCCCGCAACTATTTTAGCGCCCTGCTTTTTCAGCTGACAGGCTTCCTGAATGGTCGCCGGCGTATATAATTCAAATTCGCAAAGCATGATTACTCCTCTCCCAATAATATTTGTTCCGGCTTGATAGGAATAGATGTAAATTCTCTTCCGCAGGCATTGCATATCGCATTCGCTATCGCTGCAGCGGTAGGAGCCAGTCCCGGCTCGCCGATGCCCTTGACTCCGTAAGGCCCTTCCGGATGAGCGTGCTCAATAAGGGAAATATTCATTTCAACAGTATCGTCCATGAATGTTGGAACTTTGTAATCTACCATATTGCCATTTTTAAGTATGCCGTTTTCATATATCATCTCTTCCATGACAGTATGCCCCCAGCCCATGATGATCGAGCCTTCGATCTGCTGCATGCATCCGAGCGGATTGACGGCTTTGCCCACATCGTGACCGGCGCCCATCTTGACGAGAGTTGATCTTCCGGTGCCCTTGTCTATCTCTACTATTGCAGCCTGTGCGCCATGCATCCACATGACGGTAGGACGTGTCGACTGCCTGGTCGGTTCATCCGGCGCATCGAAAATATCGCTGGTGCCGTAAGTTCCTGTCGCCACGACCGGAGGCTGTTCCTTCATCATTGAAGTCTTGCCGATTTCATTTATATTGACGCATTTGTCCGGATGAGACAGGCTCCTTATATTGCCGTCATCATCGTAGATTATGTCGCTTTCAGGCAGATCGAAGTATATAGACGCCAGCGTGATCAGCTGTTTCTTGAGCTTTTCGGCTGCGTCGAGGACCGCGTTTCCGCCGTGGAATGTCGAACGCGATGAAGTCGTTGTTTTGTCATAAGGCGTGAACTGCGTATCGACAGGTGAAACGTCGATCTTTTCCCAGTCGAGCGCCAGGGCCTGCGACGCGATCTGAGGCAGTACTGTGGTGACACCCTGACCCATTTCTCTGCTCGCGGAGAGGATCGTCAGAGATCCGTTTTCGTTGAGCCGGAGAAGCACGGATGTAGTGGAAGGCGTTCCGGTCAGCTTATTGAAGCAGGCGATGCCTTTTCCGTAGAGTTTGCCGTCCTTTTCCCATCTGAGAGGGAGGTCTTTCCAGCCGATGTTGTCGGCCGCTGCCTCCAGGCACTCTTTGACGGCAATAGTATTGATATGCTGTCCGCTGATCGTCTCATCGCCTTCGCAGAGAATATTTTTGAGGCGCAGTTCCAGCGGATCCATGTCCAGCATGACTGCCAGCTTATCCATGTTGTGTTCGTGCGCTGTGGCGACTTCGGTGACGCCGAATCCGCGGTACGCAGTACCGAGCGTTCTGTTGGTCATAACTGCAAAACCGTCAACACGCGCATTAGGCAGTTTATACGGTCCGTTCGCAGCGAAACCCGCATTGTAGTTTACACGCGGCGTCGTGGTCACATAGGCTCCGGCATCCCAATATACGGTCACGCTCTGAGCAACAAGTGTGCCGTCTTTTTTCGCGCCTGTCTTTATATGGAACTTAACAGGGGAGCGGCAGATGCTGCATTTGAATTCTTCATGTCTGTCGAAGACAAGCTTTACAGGTCTGTTGTGCGCTTTCATTGCGAGTGCAACGACGAGCGGAGTACATTTCGGTTCGTATTTCGCGCCGAATGCTCCGCCGATGTGTGTGCAGGTGATGCGTACATCCTGCATATCGAGGCCGAATACCTTTGCAAGATGACCTCGGAGCGAGAACGGAGACTGTACCGGAGCCCACAGATGAAGCTCCCGGGAAATATCGTCGAACCTGGCGATCGCGACATGGGTTTCAATGGTTGCATGCTGAAGCATCGAACAGTAGAAATCAGATTCCGCGATGACATCTGCTTCAGCGAAGCCTTTTTCGACATCTCCGTGGCGGAGTGTGAAAACATCGCCTATGTTCGTGCCTTTCTGCGGGTGGCAGGCGCCGAGTATTTCATAGTCGTCCCAGTTTTCATGTACCAGAATGTCGCCTTTCAGCGATTCTTCTATGGTATTGACTACAGGCAGCTCCTCATATTCCACTTTAACAAGATCAGCAGCTTTACGTGCTGTCAGAGGATCGTCCGCGGCTATCGCGGCTACCGGTTCTCCTTCATATCTGACTTTTTCATATGCGATCACAGGCTGGTCTGAAATAAACTGACCGTACAGCATATGAGTATTCTTCCCCGTGAGCACGATCTCTACGCCCGGTATTTTCTCGGCTTCCGAAGTATCCACAGAGAGGATTTTCGCATGTGCATACGGGCTTCTCGCTATTGCTGCGTAAAGCTGATCGGGAAAGTCCAGATCAGCTCCGTAGACGGCGCGTCCCGTAACTTTTTCAACGCCGTCTTTTCTGACAAATGATGTTCCTACAGATTTATTCGCCATCTTTATTTTCGCCCTCCTTAGGGATCAGGTGTTTAATCAGTTCTTCTGAAAAACTTCTTATGTGTATAAACATATACGCGCCGGCAGTATGATCGGCATGTCTTCTGATGCAGTCGTATATCATGCGGTGCGCATCTATCAGTTCGCTGAGAGAGCGTTCTGTAACGAGAGTGGATGTGTATGTCCATTCGGACATTCTAAGAGACATCCAGACACGTTTCAGAGCAGGGGATGCCGCTGCATCCATGATGGTCTCATGGAATTCCTTGTCGAGTTCGACAAAATCCTCGCAGTCATCGCAGCGATCCATCTGACGCATCAGCTTGCTGAGCTTTTCGAATTGTTCATCCGTGATCCTCTCCGCAGCTCTGGTAGCCGCATATTCTTCAATAAATGCACGGGTATCATAAATATCTATGATATCCTCTGCAGACAGTTTCGTGACGAATGTGCCGGAGTACGGACGCTCCTCAAGCAGGCCCATGACTGACAGCTCCAATATTGCTTCTCTTACAGGCGCCTGCGAAACATTCAGTTCCTTGGCGAGTCTGGTTTCGACTATCCTGTCGCCGGGTTTGTAGACACCTGTACTGATCAGACGCTGGATATAATGTTCAATGTCTGAACGCATTGTATTTTTGTTCATTGAAATGTTTATTTCACCGGGATCTTTTGCTGCCATAATTTTCCTCCATCTCTCTCAAAATATGATCATCGTATACTTTCTATTCTATTCTTTCTCTCGACCAGGTAGCTTTCGAAGCGTTCCTGCGTTAGATTAACCACCAGGTCGGAAGGGAAACCGACAGAATCCATAAGTTCCAGTATTGGCTGTGCATTTCCGACCATAGTGCTGAAATGAGCATCAGTGCCGACGCATACACGCTGTCCGTGCTTCTTACATAATAATATGTAGTCTTTCATGCGGGAATGATCGTATATCCCGGACGCCACTCTGTTATTGTTGAGTTCGAGCAGTTTGCCGAGCTTTTTAGCTTCGAGCACGAGCGCTTCCAGATCGCAGGGTACTTTCGGGTCGTCGGCATGTCCGATGATATCGATATAAGGTATACTGAGTACTTTTTTGAATGCTGCGGTATTTTCCTCTTTATTGCCTATTATTATACCGTTTCCGCCGAGCGGATGATAGCTGGCGATACCGAATTCCACCAGTTTCAGAAATTCTTCCGGAATATCGAGGCGCCCCGACGGATCGAGGATATTGGCTTCTATCCCTTTATATATTCTTATGCCGCAGACCGTATCCGGCAGCATCCTCTGACTGTGAGGTATATAATCCGGTGCTCCGCCGAACAGCTGAGGACCGTGCTCTGTCAGACATATTCCTTTCATACCCCTGGCGGCGGCGGCTGAAGCATTTTCTGTAAGAGTACTCCAGGCGTGCCCGGAAATAACTGTATGAGTATGAGTATCAACCTCTAAAGTCATCGATTTCAAGTTCATTCAAGATCATCTGCCTTTCACATAAAAACGATTAATAATCGATTAAACTCATTATAAGCACAACTTTGAGGATAGTCAAGAAAAATAAAGAATCCGTAAAAACCAACAAAAACAGATTGACAAAGCTGAAAGACTGAATATAATGAAATTGAAAACAATCGATTATCAATTATTTCTTTATTTTTTTCCAATCCATTGTTTATCTGGTGTTCACGCATTGAAACGGCCATGTACGTGAGCTGCAGGCACCGGCGTTGATTCCAAGGAGGTATCATCAATGAAAGGCAGCAAGTTTTTCCTTTATGCCGTACTGATGGCAGTACTGGCAGGAGTGGTAACACTCGCAACATGGCAGATGAACGGTTTCCTAGTTCAGTCAAGCACGCCGCTGACGTATATAACATTTGTCGGCTGGGCAGCATATTTTCTGATCGGTGCTGATGTAAAATCGGCGGTCCTGGCAGCGGGATCCGCAGTGGCCGGTATCGTCGCCGCCATATTTATGTTTGTGCTGGCAATAGCGTTCGGATTTGCACCATGGTGGGCAGTTCCGGTCGGAGTAATAATCGTAGTTCCGTTCATGATCTACTGCGAGAAGGTAAAGCCGATAAGCAACACGTCGATAATATTCATGTCGACAGGGCTGTACTTCTCACTTGCCGCCGCCGGAGCGCTGCCGGCATTCACACCGGCAACATATGCAATGGCAGGAATAGCAGAATTAGTTTATATGATAATCGGTTTCATAGCGGGCTGGCTCTCAATCAAGATCGTCGGCTTATGCAGCACTCCTTCAGAAGGAGCTAAGACAGAATAAGACAGCAGATAATCGATTAATTAGCTGTTTTAGAAGTCCGGTATCAACACCGGCAAATAATGCAGCGCGTTTGCTGCTGCGGGACACATGGGTTTGGCGCCGTGGGCGCGCTGCAAAGTCCCAATATATGAAGCATGAAATAGTCAAAACGAACTATTCAAAAATAAACACTTTTTTCACATTACATAAGAATGGAGGAATCTATTATGAGTGAAAATAACGTACTGGCCACTTATTTCGGCGAAGGCAATGAGGTCACATGGAAGGACGATGAGGAAAAGGGACTGTTCTGGTTCTATGATGATCTTCACTGTCCTAATCCTATTTCACCGCTTTACTTCGATATAGGCGGATGGTGGGGACAGAGCTGTGAATACATGTACCGCCGTTTCGGCGCTCCTATCGGAAGCGAATGGATCGCCAAGAAAATCGGAGGATATGTATACAGTGCAGTAGTTCCGCCGAAGACAGATGCGGATAAAGTAGGAGCTTTATTTGAGTACTACACGCAGGTAATGCCTATATATGCGGATACATTCCTCGACAGATGGAATAAGGAATATGTACCTGAGCTCGAAGCGGCAGGTAAAAAAATCGTAGGATTCGATTTCAGCAATGCGACAATACCTGAGTGCCTGATTCATATGGAAGACTGCATCGACCTTCAGGACAGAGCTTTCAGGATCCACTGGATCATCAACCTGGCTCAGTTCCAGGCCAGCTCGGCGTTCGCTGCCATGGCAGGAGAACTCGGAGCAGATGCTGAGCTCATCGGCAAGATCACAGTATCAAAGGACGACAGAAACTGGGATTCTCTGAAAGCACTCTGGGAGATCAAAGAATTTGTTCTGCAGACACCTTCACTCAAAGAAGTATTCGTCGGCGACGATGCAAAAGCCGTTATGGACAAGCTGCCGAATGTTGAAAAGGGACCTGAACTGATCGCGAAGGTCGACAGATTCAAAGGCGAATACGGATATAAATCAAATTACACACATGAATATATCTACACGACATGGTTCGAGGATCCTACACCTATCTACAATGCGATCCTTACATATGTGGGAAGCGATTATGATTTCTATGCCGACTACAACAAATGCATGGAAGACCAGGCTGCGGCTATCGAACAGCTTTACGGAATGGTCAAAGATCCTTCCAAGCTCGACGAGCTCAAGACAGCTCTTGAACTGTGCGTAAAGATGGCGCCTATCACACCGAACCATCATTTCTATATCGACCAGGGCATATATGCAAGAATGCGTCTGATGTTCAGAAGCATCGGCGAAAAGTATGCTGAGGCAGGAATACTCGATGATCCTGAAGACATATTCATGCTCGAATATGAAGAGATCAGATGTGCCGGAGCTTCCAAAGACTATGCGGTCAAGGAACTCGTAAAGCAGAGAAGAGCAGACATGGAAGCGGCTGCGAAGACGCATCCGAGACTGTGGTACGGAACAGCTACACAGTGGCAGGTATATGAAGAGCCTTATAAGACACTCTGGGGTTATCCGCAGGTGTTCGAAGCAGCTCAGGCTGAAGAAAAAGAAGCGGCTGCCGGCAATGCCGCCAGCGCGACAGTCATCAAGGGCATCCCTGGATCGCCTGGAGTAATAGAAGGAACGGCAAGATTCGTTACAGATCCGGCTGAATTCGACTACATCCAGAGCGGGGAGATCCTTATCTGCAAGATGACAAACCCGGCATGGGTAGTAACATTCTCGAATATTTCAGCACTCGTTACAGATACAGGCGGCGCTCTTTCGCATCCTGCAGTAGTAGCAAGAGAATTCGGCATCCCGTGCGTAGTAGGAACAAGAAAAGCAACACAGCTTATCAAAACAGGCGACAAGATCAGAGTAGACGGCAACAAGGGTGTCGTGGAAATTATCGGCTAGCAGAATAATAACGGTTTGATAACTGTATGAGAACAGAAAGCAGACGAAATAAACATCTGCTTTCTGCTTCTCAGATACTATATACTTCATAAAAAATCTATTAAGTAAACGTATGAAAAGAGGAAAGAATAATGATTAGAGTTGCATGGTTCGATGAAGTGCCGGACGAAGAACTGGCGATATCAGCAGGCGGAAAAGGCGCAAGTCTCTGCAGGATGTTCAGAGCGGGACTGCCTGTACCTGAAGGATTCATTGTATGTTCGGAAACATTCAGCGAGTTCATCGTTGAGACCGGACTTCGCAATAAAATACTCGATATGATCAAAACTATCGACTGGAATACGACAACAAGCGCAGTCAGGATATCGGCGGAAATACAGCAGATGATCTACGATACACCGATGCCGGACGCGATCAAAGATAAAATCAAAGTATTATATGACAGACTGGGAAATGAGACACCTGTAGCGGTACGTTCAAGCGGTACGGCTGAGGACCTTGACGGAGCAAGCTTCGCGGGACAGATGGATTCATTCCTGTTCGTGATCGGATATGAAGATCTCTACGAAAATATCAAGAAGTGCTGGGCATCGCTTTTCAATGACAGAGCGCTGTTCTACAGACGTGAAAACGATTTCAAAGAAGAAGACATTTCGGTAGCAGTAGTTGTCCAGAAGATGGTCAATTCGCAGAAAGCCGGCGTAATGTTCTCCTGCAATCCGATCAACGGAGACCGTGACAGCGTAGTTATCGAAGCTGCCTGGGGTCTCGGAGAAGCGGTGGTGTCGGGCATAGTAACGCCTGATAATTACTGGATCAACAAGAATACATATGAATGTGAAACAGAATTCATTGCTGAAAAAGAAGTAATGGTTATTCGTGAATCGGCCAAAGGCGGCACGGTGGAGATACCTGTAGCTGATGACATCAAGGAGGCTCCTGTCCTTTCCGAGGAAGAAAAGAGGACTCTGGTAGATGCGGCTAAAAAGGTAGAGGCGTTCTACGGAAAGCCGGAGGACCTCGAGTGGGGCTTCGAAGCTGACGGGAAATTCTATCTGCTGCAGTCACGTCCGATCACAACATTATAAGGAGGTAAAAATGAGTGTTTTTTCTGAACAACTGTCTTCGAACAAGGCCGTTCTGAGATTTGATGTAATAGGCGGACCTGCAAGAGACAGGATCGCGGAAGATATGTCTTTTCTGAACTATAGACTTGGTACTGTCGATGTATCGAAGGACATCACAAAAGATAGGGCCGATATCGTCTGGAATATCGAAGCACCGGAAAAGAGCATAGAGTATAAAGATGAGCAGCTTATCCTGAACAGTTTCTGGGAGGAAGGCGAGCTTAATAAAATCATGGTATCTATGCTGGCAAACGAAATGGATAAGTGCGGACTGCATCCGTTCCATTCGTCGAGTGTTGTTTATAAAGGCAAGGGCATTCTGCTGGTGGGAGGAGAAAACAACCACGGAAAGTCAATGACACAGCTTGAAGGATGTGCGCGCGGAGCAAAAATTTTTTCGACGGAAACTACGGTAACTGACGAGAACGGACTTGCTCTTTACGGATCGAAAAATATATATGTGAGACATCGTGCCAAAGGAACAGAAAGAAGCGACCTTCCGGATCAGGATCAGGGCGTTGCCAAGTTCTTCGGGGATGAACCGGAAATGGAAATGATATACGAACCGTGCAATATGGATCTGGCGATCATGCCGTGCATAGACGGACATTTCGATACTCAGGTAACCAGGATGGGACAGTTTGAAGCATCGTATCAGAGCTTCCATTCAATGATGAACTTCTTCGGACTGAATCAGCTTCTGTGCGGAGTGCACGGTCTGGCAATGCCGGTCATCGATACCGATGAAATACGCAGACAGCACCGCGCGAAGTTCTGCGCGGAGTTCGCGGCCGGAAGACCTTACTTCATGATACGTGCCAAAACACCGCAGATACTTTTCGATGAGATCGAGAAGATCATGGAAAGCACGTTTTAAAGGGGGAATAAATGATGGAACAATTAACACCTAGCGTATATACAGAGACTAAGATCCGCGGATGCAATCCGAGCATGGTCCTGACAGATGAGGGCAGCGTGTTTATCGATACAGCTCAGTGGATATCGACTCTGCTGGAAATGAGAAAGTTCGCGCTGGAAAAGGGCCCGATAAGATACCTGATCAATACGGAGTCGCATATAGATCACATCTTCGGCAATCACTGGTTCGCGGGAGAATCGCTTGTGATCGGACATGAGAAGCTGCACGAGACTTTCTGGAAAATACCTCCTTCATTCAACATGACGACGTATGATTACAGCGTCGATATTATCGACAGACAGGATCACGAAGCACTTGATCTTATGCCTTCGCAGGAAGACTATATCATCAATATGCCGCAGATAACTTTTAACGACAGAATGAAATTCACACTCGGCGGCAAGACTTTTGAACTGTATTACACACCGGGACATTCAGATGCCAACATCATGGTATATGTTCCGGAGGAAAAAGTCGCTTTTGTCGGAGATCTCATTTTCAATAAATGTCAGATCTGGCTGCATTCGTGCGATCCGGATGCTCTGTTCAGGAGCCTGGACTTCCTGGACACATTCGATGTCGATTACATCGTTCCGGGACACGGGGATGTATGCGGCAAGGACGCGATCTATCAGAACAAAAATCTGCTGTATGACTGGTTCTCGGCCGTATCGGATGCGGTCGCGAAGGGCTGGAGCAAAGAGGAATGTGTAAAACGCATAAGCTTTGCAGACAGATATCCTGTCGACATAGGTCAGGCGGATGCGATGGATTACATACAGGAAAAGAACGTCGAAGTTGCGTACGATTACGTAACAGGAAAATTGAAATAGGAGGCAGATCATGCATCTGGACAATATTAAACATATAGGCATCATCGGGACCGGAATGATCGGGACCAGCATGGCCGTGATGCTTACCGGAAACGGATATAAAACAACTCTTTTTGCCGTAAATGATGAACTGCAGCAGAAGAGCATCGAGCTGTACGATTCTTTCTACAAGGATCTGATCGAAAAGAAGCTCGTGACTCCCGCGCAGGCGGAGGCGTGCCGGGAATATCTGAGCTATACGCAGATATATGAAGGAATTGCGGACTGTGAAGTGGTTTTCGAATGTGTTTTCGAAAACGTGGAGGCCAAGCACGGAGTATACAAAGATATAGAAGCAAACTGCACAAATGTGCAGGCGATAGTATCCACGACCTCTGCTCTTTCGGCGGAAGATCTTGTCGGCGGGCTGGATAAATATAAAGGCAAGATGGTCGTAGCACATCCGTTCAATCCGCCTCATCTTGTACCGTATGTGGAACTGGTAAAAAGTCCGGTAACAGAAGAAGGCGTTCCGCAGCTCGTGTACGAGCTTCTGGAGTCGGCGGGCAGAAAAGTCGTTGTTCTGAAAAAGAGCGCGCCGGGATTCATCGCCAACAGACTTCAGCATGCGCTGTTCAGAGAGGCAATAAACATTGTCGAGAGAGGCATAGCGGATCCAGAAGATGTCGACAAGGCAGCAATGTACAGTTTCATGCCGAGATACACAAAGATAGGCATTTTCGAGCATCTCGACAATTCGGGCGTCGATCTGAATTACGACATCGAGAATTATCTTTTCCCTGATCTCAGTGATGCCAAGTCGGCTCCGAAAATGATCTGTGATCTCATGGATAAAAAGGAATACGGAGTGAAGAGCGGCAAGGGAGTATATGACTGGAGCAAGAAAGATATGGAAGACTTCAGAGAACGTACGAGCGCCCCTTATATCCAGTTTTTCAACTGGGATCTGCCGGAAGGCAAATAGTCTTTAAACACGGTCGGAACGTTCATATACAAAAGTATATCGATTAACTGAATTAAGTATCCTTTAGCGAATGTTGATGACCGCCTTAATAAAATACAATGCTGTTAAAGGATGACAAAAGTCGTCCTTTAATGCAAAGGAGACATGTAATAAAAAAGAAAGGTGACAGCAATGGGAAAGATAAAAGTAGGAGTTGCCGGATACGGCACTATCGGACAGCGTCTCGCGGACGGAGTAGCGCTGCAGGGGGACATGGAGCTCGTGGGAGTGGCCGACCTTGCGCCGACACTGGCTGTAAGAGCACTGAAAGAAAAGGGCATGCCATATGATCTGTATCTCGTAGACGGAGCAGACAAGAGCGCATTCGACGCGTACGGCATCCCGACCTGCGGATCGTTCGACGATCTCGTAGACAAAGTCGATATAATGCTCGATTCATCGCCGGGCGGAGTAGGCGCAAAGAACAAGGAGAAATATCTGCAGAAAGGTGTGAAGGCCATCTTCCAGGGCGGCGAGAAGAACGAAGTCGCGGACGTGTTCTTCCACGGATATGCAAATTATGAAAACGGTTTGAACAAGGATTATCTCAAGCTCACATCGTGCAATACGACAGGACTCATCAGAACGGTCGACTGCCTGGACAGGGCATACGGCATCGAAAAGGTCGCGATCACGATCATCAGAAGAGTAGCTGACCCGGGCGATTACCACAGAGGGCTCACGAACGCGCTGCAGATAGACAAGGCTCCGAGCCATCAGGCCGTAGACCTCATGACGATCATGCCGCATGTGGACGCAACGGGCATCCTGGTACACACGCCAGTCACACACGGACACATCATTACCGTAGTAGCCAAGGGCAAGAAGAAGATCACGAAGGAAATGGCACTGGCGGAATTTCAGAAGCATCCGCGGATCAGAGTCGTCTCGACGGACGAAGGGTTCCTGGGCAACGCGTCATTCTTCAAGTATGCCAGAGATCTCGGGAATCCGAGGGGCGACATGTATGAGATCGGACTGTGGGAAGACAGCATAGTCGAAAGCGGAGACGAGATCATGTATGCGATCAACATCCCGCAGGAGAGCGTGACGATACCGGAGACAATGGACGGCATCAGAGCGGCTATGGGCATGCAGCAGACGAGAGAAGAAGGAACAGCCGAGACGAACAAATATCTCGGGATCGGCAAATTCAAATAAATGAAAGGACCGGACGGCAGATGAATTTTGGGATCAACACAATAGATGATTTCGATATCAAAGGAAAGACCGTGCTCTGCAGGATCGATATCAACGAGCCTGTGGACAAGAAGACGGGTGAGATAAAGGACATTACAAGGATAAAAGGATGCGCGGGAACGATCAGGGAACTGTCTGACAAAGGTGCAAAGGTGGTCCTCCTTGCGCATCAGGGAAGCGACATCGAGTACAAGAATTTCTATACGACGGAGCATCATGCGCCGGAGCTGGAAAAGTGCGTCGGGAAACCGGTGCAGTTCATAGACGATGTGTGCGGACCTGAGGCAAGAAAAAGAATTATGGCTCTGAGTGACGGCGATATCCTTCTCCTTGATAATGTGAGATTCGTGGCGGAGGAGCAGACGCTTTTCGAAAAGAAGCTGAAGCTCACTCACGCAGAGCAGGCGGATACGCTCCTTGTCAGGAAGCTGGCGCCGCTCGCGGATCTCTATCTGTGCGACGCTTTTGCGGCGGCTCACAGAGACCAGCCTTCACTGTGCGGTTTCGAGGAGGTCCTGCCTTCAGCAATGGGCAGGCTGTTCGAAAAAGAATATGTGATAGTGTCCGGGATAATGGCGGCGCCGGAAAGACCGTGCACTTTTGTGCTCGGAGGCGCCAAGATAGCTGATGCATTCACGATGATGACGTCGGTGCTGGAAAACGGCGCCGCGGATCAGGTGCTTCTCGGAGGGCTGGCCGGCAATATCATGCTGGCGGCGGCAGGAGAAGAGATAGGATCCGGGAGCAGCGAATTCATCGTGAAGTCCGGCTATGAGGAATATATCAAAAAGGGGAAAGATACCCTCGAAAAATACGGTGAAAAGATCATGATGCCGAAAGACCTGGCCTATGTCAGGGACGGAAAGCGCATGGAGGCGGAGACGGGCTCGGTCCCTGCGGATATCACCTCGACGGACATCGGTCGTAAGACCGCTGAGGAATACGGAAAGATGATCAGAGGATCGAAGACTGTATTCGTGAACGGCCCTATGGGCGTGTTCGAAGAAGAGATAACGGAGTACGGGACAAAGAGCGTGTGGAACGCGCTGGCGGACACCTCCGCCTTCACCGTGATCGGGGGAGGAGACAGTATTACTGCAACGAAGAAATACGGGAAGACGGACGATATATCGTACATCTGCACGGGAGGAGGATCGCTGATCAGGTTCCTTTCGGGAGAGGAGCTTCCTGTAGTCAGAGCGCTGAGACATGCGGCTGAGAAGTTCGGGAGTGACAAAACATGAAGATAGAAGTTGGATATGGATCCGGAACGCAGCAGGTCGAAATAAAAGATGAAAATCTGCAGGAGGTGCTGGAGCCGAACAAAGTTGAGCATGAGTATTCAGGGGCAGAGGCAGTCAGGAAGGCACTGGAAGATCCGGCAGGATCGCCGCGTCTCAGGGATATCGTAAAGCCCGGCGAGAAAATAGTTATCGTCACGAGCGATATCACGAGGCCGTGCCCGACCTGGGAGATCATGCCTTCGGTGCTCGAAGAGCTGTACGCAGGCGGCGCGGATAAAAAGGATATCACGCTGGTCTTTGCACTGGGCAGCCACAGGCATCATACGGAAGAAGAGATGAGGCATCTGGCCGGCGATGCGGTGTTCGAAGAGATCAGATGTGTGGACAGCGATCCGGACAACTGCGTGCATCTCGGGGAAACTTCACTCGGCACTCCGGTCGACATCGACAGGACGGTCGCGGAAGCGGACAGAAGGATCTGCCTCGGGAACATCGAATATCATTACTTTGCGGGGTATTCCGGCGGAGCCAAGGCGATAATGCCGGGATGTTCGACACCGGCAGCCATACAGAACAATCACAGTCGAATGGTTAAAGATGATGCTCATGCGGGAAAACTCGAGGGCAATCCGGTGAGAGAGGATATCGAGGAAGCGGTCGGAATGACCGGCGTGGATTTCATCCTGAATGTTGTGCTGGATGAGCACAAGAAAATAATCTTCGCCTCGGCAGGCGATCTCACAAAAGCCCACCGCAGAGGCTGCGCATTTCTGGACAGGCTTTATAAGACGAAGATAGAGAAGCGCGCGGATATAGTGATAGTTTCGCAGGGAGGCGCGCCGAAGGATCTGAATCTTTACCAGACGCAGAAAGCGCTCGATAATTCAAAGCACGCGGTGAAGGACGGAGGAACGATAATACTCGTGGGTTCGTGCAGAGAGGGCTTCGGGAACAAAAAGTTTGCAGACTGGATGACATCTGCGGACACAGCGCATTCACTTATAGAAAGAGTCAATAATGATTTTCAGTTAGGCGGGCATAAGGCGGCGGCGATCGCGATGGTGCTTGAACATGCGGACATATATCTCGTTTCGGAAATGGACGATGATCTAGTGCGGAGCATATTCATGAAACCTTTCGGGACACTGCAGGAAGCGTATGATGCGGCCTGCGAAAAGCAGGGCGAAAACGCTTCGGTGATAGTGATGCCTTACGGCGGATCTACACTGCCGGCGGAATGACCGGACAGGCTGGAGCAATAACATAGATGAAGAAACAAATAGAGATGACAGATCAAAGGAGGAAGTCATGGATGTAAAGAAATACAGCAAGAAGCAGCTTGCGGATTTTTACGAAACAATGTATACGATAAGAAGATTCGAGGAGAACGTGTTCGAATTCTACAAGCAGGGACTGATGGCGGGGCTCGCACACCTTTACATGGGTGAAGAAGCGGTCGCGACAGGCGTCTGCGGAGCGCTGAACGAAGAGGACTACATCGGCAGCACGCACAGAGGACACGGTCATCTGATCGCCAGAGGAGCTGACATCAACAGGATGATGGCGGAGATCCTGGGCAAGAAGACGGGCTATTCGCGCGGCAAGGGCGGCTCGATGCATATCATGGCCATGGACAAGGGCATCCTCGGAGCAAACGGCATAGTAGGAGGCGGCATCCCGTCGACTACAGGAGCGGCATATTCCGCAAAATACAGAGGGACGGACCAGGTCTCAGTATGCTTCCTCGGAGATTCGGCTTCCAACCAGGGGACATTCCACGAAAGCATCAATATGGCGGCGGCGTGGGATCTCCCGTGCATCTATGTCATCGAAAACAACCTTTACGGCATCTCGACGGATATCAGAGACGTGACCAACACACCGGACCTTTCGGTAAGAGCAAAGGCCTACAACATCCCGGGAGTCACTGTGGACGGAATGGATGTTACGGCAGTATATGAAGCGGCGAAAACAGCGGTGGAGAGAGCAAGAGAGGGCAAGGGCCCGACACTGATCGAAGCCAAGACATACAGATGGCAGGGACATCACGTAGGAGACCCTGCGCTTTACAGACAGAGAAAGAGCAAGACGGAGAAGGAAGACTGGATGAAGAAAGATCCTATCCCGGCGCTCGAGAAAGCAGCTGTGGCGGCAAAGAAAATGACGAAGAAGGATTTCGAAGCGCTGAGAGAAGAAGTCGAGGCGAAGGTGCAGGCTGCGGACAAGTTCGCGGTGGACAGCGAGTATCCTGAAGTAGAAGATGCATTCACAGATGTGTTCGAAGAGAGAATCGATTAAGGGAGGGAACGAACAATGAGGAAAATGAAATATGCAGCTGCCATCTGCGAAGCTTTGGATGAAGAAATGGCAAGAGATAAAAACGTACTGATGCTCGGAGAAGACGTCGGATTCATAGGCGGGAACTTCAAGTGCTCTGAGGGGCTTCTGGAGAAGTACGGAGACCTGAGGATGAAGGATACGCCGATATCGGAGCAGGGGTTCCTCGGCATGGGGATAGGCATGGCGCTCACGGGACTCAGACCTGTGATCGAGCTCATGTTCTCGGATTTCTCGCTGGTCGCGGGAGACCAGATATACAATCAGGCGGCCAAGATAAGATACATGTCGGGCGGACAGAAATCGTGCCCGATGACGATAAGATGCCCGATCGGAGCAGGAAGATCATCGGCTGCCCAGCATTCACAGTCGCTGCAGGCGATGGCTGCGCATATGCCGGGAATCAAAGTGGTCGTACCTTCGACGGCGCAGGAAGCGGCGGGACTGCTGAAGACGGCGATAAGAGATGACGACCCTGTTATGTTCCTCGAGCACAAGATGGAATACAACAAGGAATACGAAGTGGATGACGTCATCGAACCTATACCTTTCGGCAAAGCCAGGATCGCGAGAGAAGGCAGCGACATCACTATCGCGGCCACATCATCGATGGTGATGAAGAGCGAGCAGGCTGCGGAAAAGCTGGCTAAGGAAGGCATCGAGTGCGAGATCATCGATCTCAGGACGATAGTGCCTCTCGATAAGCAGACGATCGTGGAGTCGGTCAAAAAGACAGGCAGACTGATCGTGGCCGACGAAGGATATGAGAGATGCGGAATCGGCGCGGAAGTGCCGGCTGCGATCGCGGAGGATATCTTCTATTACCTCGACGCGCCGTGCGGGAGAGTATGCAACCCTAACGTACCTCTGCCTTTCAGCCCGGCACTCGAATTCCCGATCATACCGTCAGCGGAAAAGGTGTATGAAAAAGTAAAGACATATTTTAAATAGGGGGAGAGAAAAATGGCTGAAATCATCATAATGCCGAAGCTCGGATTCAATATGAGCGAAGGCAAACTGGTCAAATGGTACAAGAGCGAAGGCGAGACCGTGAAAAAAGGCGAAAATCTCTTCTCGATCGAGACCGACAAGACCAATATGGATATAGAAGCTACGGCTGACGGGACCGTGCGCAGGCTTTTCATCAAAGAAGGCGACACGCTTCCTGTAACACTGCCGATAGCGATAGTCGGAGGCGCTGACGAAAATATCGAAGTGCTTCTGCATGAAGCTGAGGCGCAGCTCAGCGGTACAGCGGCGGCTGCCGCAGGCAATGCCGATAACGATGCCGATACAGGAAAAGAAAGTCCGCTCATGCAGCAGCCGCAGGCGGCACCGCAGGCGGGAGGCAGGATCATGATCTCGCCGAGAGCAAGAAGAGCAGCTGAAGAAGCGGGACTCGACGTGAGCACGCTGGCTATAGCGGGAACGGGATATGCAGGAGGCATCTGTGAAAAGGATGTCACGGAATATATCGCGGGACATAAGATCAAGGCCACGCCGCTTGCCGGCGCAGTGGCCGCAGCGGAAGGCATAGACCTTTCTGCGGTAACAGGGACAGGCGCGAACGGCAAGATCATGAAGGCGGACGTCATGGGAGCTTCCGCGGACGCATCAGCACCGGCAGCTGCAGCTGCATCTGATGAAGGAGCGGCATACAAGAGAACTGCCGACGGCAGGATGATACTGGAGGAGATACCTTACAGCGGCGTGAGAAAGATCATCGGCGACAAGCTGGCGGAAAGCAAGTTCACAGCGCCTCATCTTTACTTCACTCAGAAGGTGGACATGCAGGCCGTGCTCGCTATGAGAAAAGAAATAAACGCGGCTCAGGACGAGAAGACATCTGTCACGGACTATATCGCCAAAGCGGTCATACTCGCGCTGCAGAAGTTCCCGGAGATGAATGCCGCTCTGATAGACGACAGGATCGTCAGATACAGGAGCATCAACCTCGGCATCGCGGTGGCATCGCCGACAGGACTCATCGTGCCGAATCTGAAAGATGCTCAGGATATGGGAGTGATCGAGATCTCGAAAAATTCGAAACCTCTCTTCGCCAAGGCGAGAGAAGGCAGGCTTGCGCCGGATGAATATTCCTGCGGGACATTCACGATCTCCAATCTCGGCATGTTCGGCATAGAAAATTTCACGGCTATCATCAATCCGCCTGAACTGGGGATACTTTCGATAAGCTCGACTAAGGATGAGCCTCTCGTGGTGACGGATGAGGCCGGAAACAAATCGATAGACATAAGGCCGATGATGAATATCACCCTGTCGGTAGACCACAGAGTGATCGACGGTCTGCTTGCTTCGCAGGTAGTAACGGAAGTCAAGAGACTGCTCGAGCATCCGATAAGCCTCATGATATAGCCAAGGAGGGGAAAATGGCAGAAATAGTTATCATGCCTAAGCTCGGCTTCAACATGAGCGAAGGCAAACTGGTCCAATGGTATAAAAAAGAAGGAGAAAGCATCACCAAAGGCGAGAACTTCTTTTCGATCGAGACCGATAAAACAAATATGGATATAGAGGCGACGAGAGACGGAGTCGTCATAAGAGAGTTCATCGGCGGGGGAGAGACTCTGGCAGTAACGCTTCCTATCGCCGTGATAGGCGATGCCGGTGAAGACGCGTCTTCTCTCATTGCCGAAGCTGAAGCGCAGCTCGGAGGGAAAGCGGCTCCTGCTGCTCCGCAGAAAGCGGCGGCGGGAGAAGCTCAGGAAGCTGCGCAGGCAGGAGCTGCCTATGACTACGACGTGGCGGTCATAGGCGGAGGCCCGGGCGGTTATGAAGCGGCGATAAAAGCGGCGCAGAGCGGCAGAAAGACGGTCATCATCGAGAAGGAAAAGCTCGGCGGCACCTGTCTCAATGTGGGCTGCGTCCCGACCAAGACGCTCCTCATGAGCGCGGCTTCTCTGGAAGCCGTAAAAAAATCAGCTGACTTCGGAGTCATCGATACAGATGTTTCCGGGGCGACGCTCGATATGAAGAAGGTCCAGAAGAGAAAAGCGGGAGTGGTCTCGCAGCTGGTCGGCGGAGTCGGAGCTCTGATGAGGAGCAACGGCGTCACGGTGGAAAACGGCGAAGGCGTGCTCACTGATGCGCATACGATAAACGTCGGCGGAAAAAACATCACCGCAGCTGACGTCATCATCGCGACGGGATCGGTCAGCAAGAGCCTGCCTGTCAGCATCAGCGACAAAATGGAAGTGATCACGAGTACGGAGATGCTGGACCTCGATGATATCCCCGGGGAAATGGTGATAATCGGCGGCGGCGTCATAGGCGTTGAGTTCGCGTATTTCCTTTCGACGATCGGGACGAAGGTCACTATCGTGGAATTCCTCGACCGCATAATCAACATGGTAGACAGAGAGATCACGGACAAGGTAACAAAACAGCTGGAAGGAATGGGCATCGTCATCCATACGAGTGCGAAAGTCACGGCAATAACCGATAAGGCCGTCGTATTCGAAAAGGACGGCAAAGAACAGTCCGTGGAGACGAAAAAAGTTCTGATGTCGGTGGGCAGAGGCCCGAGACTCGACGGTATAGATACAGAGAAGCTGGGACTTGAGATGAACCGCGGGGCGATCGTGACGGATGAACATCTGCGCACGAACATACCTCATGTCTATGCCATAGGCGACGTCAACGGCAGGTCGATGCTGGCGCATACAGCTTCGATGGAAGGCATCACGGCTGTGGAAAATATCTGCGGCGGAGATGCCGCGATGGACTACAGCAAGATCCCGAGCGCCATATATATCGAGCCGGAAATAGCGGCGGTCGGCATGACCGAAGAGCAGGCGAAAGAGAAGTACGGCGAAGTGAAGGTCGGGAAATTCCCGCTGATGGCGAATGCCAAGGCCAAGGCCGAAGGCGAGGAGCGCGGCATGGTCAAGGTGATCATCGAGCCGAAATACGGCGAGATCCTGGGCGTACACCTTTACTGCATACATGCGACGGATATGATAGCAGAAGCTGCGGCGGCGATGAAACTGGAATCCACGGCTGCGGAATTCACCCACATCGTTCACCCGCATCCGACGATCTCGGAAACGCTTCTTGAAGCAATGCACGCGGCGGCGGACGGCAGAGCGATCAATTTTTAAGGAGACGGTAAATGAGCGAAAAACACGATTACGCAGCAGAGAGCCTGCGGATGCATTATGAAAAAAAAGGCAAGATAGAAGTCATCAGCACGGTGCCTGTAGCCAGCGAAGACGATCTTTCGACGGCCTACACGCCGGGCGTGGCGCAGCCCTGCCTGGAGATACAGAAAAACATCGATCTTTCCTATGAACTCACGAGAAGATGGAACCTGTGCCTCGTCGTCACCGACGGCAGCGCGGTCCTCGGTCTCGGAGACATCGGTCCCGAAGCCGGGATGCCGGTAATGGAAGGAAAATGCGTTCTCTTCAAGTCGTTCGGCGATGTCGACGCGTTCCCGCTCTGCATAAAGAGCAAGGATGTCGATGAGATCGTTAACACGATCTATATGATCTCGGGCAGCTTCGGCGGCGTCAACCTCGAGGACATCTCGGCTCCGAGATGCTTCGAGATCGAGAAGAAGCTGAAGGAGAAATGCGACATCCCTATCTTCCATGACGACCAGCACGGAACAGCGGTCATCACCCTCGCGGGCATGATCAACGCGCTCAAGGTAGTGGGCAAGAAGATGGAAGACTGCACGATGGCAGTGAGCGGCGCGGGAGCAGCGGCGATATCGATCACGAAGCTCCTGATGAACTACGGACTGAAGGACGCGATCCTCTGCGACAGCAAAGGCGCGATCTACGAGGGACGCACAGAGGGCATGAATCCTTACAAGGAGGAAATGGCCGGTATGACTAACAAAAAGAAAGTAAAAGGCAGCCTGGCGGAAGCCATGAAGGGCGCGGACATTTTCCTGGGCGTGAGCGCGCCGGGAGTCGTGACGACGGAAATGGTCGCTTCGATGGCTGACGACGCGATAGTGTTCGCCTGCGCGAACCCGATCCCGGAGATCTATCCTGACGAAGCGAAGAAAGGCGGAGCGAAAGTCATCTCGACGGGACGTTCCGACTTCCCTAACCAGATCAACAACGTACTGGCGTTCCCTGGCATATTCAGAGGGACGTTCGATGTAAGAGCGAGCGAGATCAACGAAGAGATGAAGATCGCGGCGGCGGAAGCGCTGGCCTCGGTCATCCCGGACAGCGAGCTCAGCGCGGACTACATCATCCCGAAAGCCTTCGACCCAAAGGTCAGGGATGCGATAGCGGCGGCCGTAGCCAAAGCGGCCAGAGACACCGGAGTAGCAAGAATATAGATCCTTTTGGTAATACAGATGGAGACGCGCATTAAGAAGTTTGATTTTTAGTGCGCGTTTTCTTTAACCGGCTGATATATGCTATAATAATAATATGGAATTGTACAGATTACTGGAAATAGAAAAAAATGATTTTATTTCAGTTACGGGAGGCGGAGGAAAAACCACTCTCATTTTTATGTTGTGCCGGGAACTCGAAAAGGCCGGGATGCATACAATAATAACTTCGACGACGAAGATGTATTATCCGGCAGGATTCAGGGGGAACGTTCTGATTTCGGAAAACGGGAAGCAGGCCATGTCATTGACGGCTGATCTAAACGGCCCGTGTTTTTACGCAGCGCGGGAATATCCGGAGGGCAAGGCCGGCGGAGCAGACTGCAGTGTTCTGGATGAAATGTACAGGACCGGTTCCGGAGCGGTCATTCTGAACGAAGCCGACGGAGCCGCGGGCAGGCCGTATAAATTTTACCGGCAGGACGAACCGGTGATACCTGAAGCAACTACCAAAGTAATCCATGTCATAGGGAGTGAAACTTTCGGATCCGTCATGAGCGGAGAACTGTTTCACAGATGTCCCGCAGAGTATACCGGCAGGATATTCGATGCCGGGACGATGAGACTTTTCATGGAGTCTTACCTGAAAGAGAAACTTGCCGGCTGCAGAGCGGAAAAAATCCTGCTGATAAATAAGACTGACAGCGGACGCGAAAAAAAAGCGGAGATTATGAAAAATGCAGTATCGGATATGTTTGACAAATGCATATCGGCGTCCCTGAAAGAAGAGAGGTGGAAAATATGATTTATTCGGTTATACTGGCCGCTGGCCTGTCGTCGCGAATGGATACGGAAAAGCTTCTGCTTCCGGTCGGGGACAGAAAGCTCATAGAGCAGACGATCATATCGGTCTGGGGAATAGCCGACGGAGGCACTGTTATAGTGATCAAACCGGAGCTGGAGGATAAATTTATGAAGCCTGAGGGTATGCAGTGCCTGATAAATCCGCATCCTGAGCGCGGTCAGGCCGGTTCATTTGCGCTGGCTGTGGCCTGGCTGAAAACATTCCGGCCGGACTGTGAAGGCATACTGGTGTTTCTGGGCGATGAACCTTTTGCAGACAGAAAAACCGCTGGGGAAGTTCTGGCGGAATTCAGCAAGAATCCCGAAATGATCGTAATGCCGAAAGCCGGTGACAGAGTGGGGCATCCTATTGCGTTCGGCAAAAAATGGTTCTCCGCGATACAGAGGTTGTCGGGTGATGAAGGAGGAAGACAGATAATCCGCAAACATCCGGAAATGCTCAAAATAGTCAAGACGGAATCGGTTCCGGCGGATATCGACACCAAAGAAGATTATGATCTTCTGCGGGCCGGTCTGGAAAGGCATAATACCGATCTGATAGTAGTCAGAGGCGCCGGAGATATTGCGACCGGTACGATCAGCCGGCTTATGCGGGCGGGATTCATAGTGATCGCGCTGGAAATCGAAGAGCCGACAGTTATCCGCAGGACCGTTTCGTTCGCGGATGCCGTCAGATGCGGAAAGGCTAAAGTAGAGAGCATTACTGCCAAACGGTGCGGCGGAGAAGAGGAAATGTACAAGGCGCTTCAGGACGGATATCTGCCGGTAATGACAGACCCTGACGGAGAGTTTATCGAAAAGCTGAAGCCGATTGCGGTAATAGATGCGATACTTGCCAAGAAGAATCTCGGGACGCGCAAAAACATGGCGCCGATTGTGATCGCGCTCGGACCGGGATTTTCTGCCGGAGAGGACTGCGATGCAGTCGTGGAAACGAAGCGGGGACATTACCTCGGCAAAGTGATATACGACGGACCGGCGGAAGCCAACACCGGCATTCCTGGCAATATCGGCGGATACACTCACGAACGCGTGGTGCATGCACCGGCCGCTGGCGTGATATCGCTCGTGCATGATATAGGTGATCATGTGGATCAGAACGATGTGATAGCGGTCATAAGCGGAGACAGCACGGAGGCGGAAGTGACAGCGCCGCTGACAGGCGTACTGCGGGGAATGATCGCAGAGGGAACGTATGTGACTAAAGGCCTGAAAATTGCCGATGTTGATCCCCGCGATATGAGGGAGTACTGCTTCAGCATATCGGACAAGGCGAGAAGCGTCGCGGGCGGATCACTGGAAGCTCTGATGCATCTTATGAATACGAGGAAAGACAGATGAGAGAGGTATATTTTGACAATGCCGCGACTTCGCATCCCAAGCGGAACGGAGTAAGCAGCGCGATGAAGTATTTTCTGGATGAGCTCGACTGCAATGTGGGAAGAGGAGCATATAAAAAAGCGTTTGAGACGGAAAAAGTAATAATCGATACTCGCGAAAGACTGTGCAGCCTTTTCGGTGCGGGAGTTTCCGGAGATCATGCGGCATTTACAGCTAATGTGACACAGGCGCTGAATACGGTGATGAAAGGGATGCTGAAAAGAGGGGATCATTTCCTCATAAGCGGTCTTGAGCATAACGCCGTGGCCAGACCGGCCGAGGAGCTCCGGGAAAAGGGCGTTTCATATGATGTGATCCCCTGCAGCCGGACCGGGATACTGGATATTGATGCGCTTGAGAAACTGATAAGACCTGAAACGAAGGCTGTAGTAATGACTCATGCCTCCAACGTGTCGGGAAATATTCTGCCGATAAATGATGTCGGCGCAGTATGCAGAAAACACGGGATCAGATTTGTCCTGGATTCAGCGCAGACTGCCGGATATCTGGATATTGATATGAAGACTGCTGCGGTTGATGCGCTCTGCTTTACGGGACATAAGAGCATCGGAGGTCCGCAGGGCATAGGCGGCTTTATACTCGGCAGCGGATTTGCGGCGGAGATCGCACCTTTCATAGACGGAGGCACAGGCAGTATCTCCGATAAAATAGAAATGCCGGATTTCATGCCTGATAAATTCGAGGCGGGAACGCAGAATCTGCCGGGAATATTCGGACTGCATGCGGCGCTGGAAGCAATCGCGGAAACAGATATGGAAGCGGAACGGAAGAAAGAAGAACGGCTGACGGATATGTTCCTGGAGATAATTTCGGGGATAGGCTGCGCGAAAGCTGCGGGCGGCGGCGGGGCAGCCTGCAGATGTCCGATCGTTTCGGTAGATTTCCGCGGTCATGATAATGCGGACATCGCGCAGAGACTGGCTGCGGAATATGGAATAATGACACGAGTCGGTATGCACTGCGCGCCGATCGCTCACAAAACCCTCGGGACATTCCCGCAGGGAACGGTGAGATTTTCGTTCAGCGCGGCGAACACAGAGGCCGAGATCGCATATGCGGCAAATGCTTTACAGGAAATAATATAATGGAGCAGATATGAGTGATAAAATAAAAAAAAGAAGACTGACAGAAATGGTAAGAAACTGCGGATGTGCGGCAAAACTTGCGCCGGGCATTCTTTCAGATGTGCTCTCCGGGCTCGACATACCGCAGAACGACAATGTGATTGTCGGAATCGAAAACTCAGACGACGCGGGCGCCTACAGGCTGGACGACGGCAGAATACTGCTGCAGACGCTGGATTTTTTCCCGGCGAATAACGACGATCCGTATATTTTCGGACAGATCGCGGCGGCTAACGCACTGAGCGATATTTACGCAATGGGCGGAACGCCTGTTACTGCCCTGAATATCGTGTGCTTCCCGGGGAGCGCGGATATATCGATCCTGCGCGAGATCCTGAGGGGCGGGGCGGACAAGGTGCGCGAGTCCGGTGCTGTGGTGATGGGCGGTCATACGGTCGAGGATCCCGAACCGAAATACGGACTTTCCGTGACGGGCATAACGGACGCAGAGCATCTGCTGGCCAACAGAAATGCCGAAGAAGGCGATGTGCTGATACTGACGAAGCCGATCGGGACAGGCATAATAGTATCTGCGCTGAAGGGAGGCATAGCCGGAGAAGGCTCCGCCAAAGAGGCGGTCGGTTCCATGACGTCGCTGAACAAGGCGGCGTGTGAAGCAATGGGCAAATTCCGCGGGGTGCACGGCTGCACGGATGTCACGGGATTCAGCCTGGGCGGACATGCGATAGAAATGGCCAAAGCCAGTTCACTGACGATAGAGATCGAAAGCGGCAGCGTTCCTGTAATAGAGGGCGCGGCAGAGCTGGCGGAAGAAGGAATAGTGCCGCAGGGAACATACAGAAACAAAGATTTCTTCGGGCCGGACAGCAGGTTCGCAGCGGATTTCAACGAGGATCTGATATTTGATCCGCAGACTTCCGGCGGGCTTCTGATCAGCGTCTCGGAAGAGGATGCCGACGGACTTATGCGGGAGCTCAAGGCGGAACTTTCCACCAGATGCGGTATTATAGGCCGTGTGACAGCAAAGAGTGACAATTATTTAATAGTAAAATAGGGGGATTGAAATGAGAAAAGTTTTAGATGCAGCAGGCAAGGAATGTCCGATACCGGTAATAATCGCGAAGAAGGAGATAGAAGCCAATCATGCTGATTTCGACATCATCGTCGATAATGATATCGCTGTGCAGAATCTCACCAAGCTCGCATCGAGCAAGGGCTATTCCGTGCAGTCGGCAAAGTCCGGAGAACTGATAACAGTCAGCTTTATTTCGGGCGGTGCAGGCGCCTGCGAGATAATGCAGGACGAGGAAATAGAAAATGTCGCTGCCGGTGTCGGAAACGGCTCATGGGTAGTCTTTATGGGCAAGGACCATGTGGGCGAAGGCGCTCAGGAGCTGGGCTCGAACCTCGCGAAGATGTTTTTCTATACACTGTCACAGGAAGAAGATCTTCCCGCCAGCATCCTGTTCATGAACGGCGGCGTCAATCTGCCGACGAAGGACGAGCAGGTGATAGAGCACCTCAAAGTCCTCAGGGACAAGGGCGTCGAGATACTGGTATGCGGCACATGTCTTGATTATTACGGCCTTAAGGATGAGCTCAAAATCGGTGAGATCAGCAATATGTACGAGATCGCCGGGCGCATGTTCAGGGCCTCGAAAGTTGTAACTGTATAAAGAAGGAAGCGTTTCATGGGTGATCGTAAAGACGGGTATGCAGTAATAACTTTCATAAGTACGCACTGGGCGATAAAGGCGCAGACTGTTCTTGAAGGACGGTTCGATATTGCGGTCATACCAACTCCGCGCGAGATATCAGCCGGGTGCGGCATCTCTGTCAGAATCGGGACCGCAGCGGCAGATGAGGCATGTGCATGTCTGCGCGCAAACGGATTTGCGGATGATGTATTTAACTGTGTAAAATAATAATCGGCAAAAGTTTTCCGGTTTCAGTTTGTTTTAAGAAAGATGTTGTATATTGACATCGTTAAAACAAATATCTCATCCTCTCAATAACACACAAACGTTAGAGGCTGCTGCATTGAGCAAATGATGCGCAGCCTCTTTTCGGTATGACGGGCATGCCGTCAGTCTGTGGTGAAAGTCCACAAGGGGCGTAGTTGCCGACGAACCCCATAGCGACTCGCAAGGTTCGTACCGTGAGGTGCGGGCGAGAAGAAGCGATAGCGAAATCGTGGCCTTACGGACAGAAACCTGTTACTAAGGCTTGTACGGCGGACAAGCGAGCCGAAAGTCGTTAAGTCCAAAAGGCAATCGTAACCCGTACAGGTAAAACAGGAAGGTAAACGAGGAAAGACTGATGACTTATCCCGTGAGGTCTCATAGACGGAGAAATCTGTAGTAACAACGAACTATGAGAAGTCAGCAGAAGCCATAGTAGTGAGGAAGTTTCTGTAATGGAAATGGAGCGAAGGGCTGAACAATTCGAGAAGTCGATTTGACTTGTAACTGTAAATGCATAGGTCCGACGAGAAAGCAAAGCAGCAAAGACGTAACCGAGCGAAAGCCTTCAAAGGAGATAGGACTGATATGCAGGGAAGCAAAGAAAGGAAAAGAGACAAATGTCTAAACTACTGGAACAGATACTATCCAGAGAAAACATGAACCTTGCCTACAAAAAGGTGAAAGCCAATAAAGGAGCAAGCGGAATCGATGATGTAAGTGTAGACGAAGTTTATGACTACATCAAACAGAACTGGAAAAGTATCAGAGAGAAAATCCAAAAGAGAAAGTACAGACCTCAGCCGGTACTAAGGGTAGAAATACCAAAGCCGGATGGGGGAGTGCGAAAACTTGGGATTCCAACTGTGATGGACAGAATCATTGAACAGGCGGTAGTGCAGGTGATAACACCTATAGCAGAGCCGCACTTCAGCGAATACAGCTATGGATTCAGGCCGGGAAGAAGAGCACAGCAGGCGGTTATTAAAATGCTTGAATACCTCAACGACGGCTACACATACATAGTGGACATCGATTTGGAGAAGTTCTTTGACAATGTAAATCAGGACAAGCTGATGACACTGGTACACAAAATCATAAACGACCCGGACACAGAATCTCTTATAGCTAAATATCTAAAAGCAGGAGTTATGGTGGAAGGCAAATATGAAGACACTGTACTGGGAACGCCACAAGGCGGAAACTTATCACCTATACTGAGCAACATAATGCTCAATGAACTGGACAAGGAACTTGAATCAAGAGGACTGCATTTCGTGAGATATGCAGACGACTGCGTAATAGCAGTAGGAAGCAGTGCCGCTGCAAACAGAGTAATGCACACGGTAACGAAATGGATAGAAAGAAAATTAGGATTAAAGGTAAACATGACCAAAACAAATGTCACGAAACCCACGAACCTTAAGTACCTCGGATTCGGATTTGTCAAGATGGGGGATAAGTGGGAATGCAGACCGCATAAGGATTCTCTTGATAAATTCAAAAGAAAACTTAAGCAGTTGACAAAGCGCTCCTGGTCAGTCAGCATGGACATCAGAATCCAAAGACTAAACTGGGTGATCCGAGGCTGGATCAACTACTTTAGAATCGGAAAGATGAAAAGGAATATGACAAAGATAGACGAACATCTGCGTACAAGAATGAGAATTGTCATATGGAAACAGTGGAAAACAAGTCGGAAAAGGATGTGGGGACTGCGCAAACTTGGGGCACCCGAATGGATGGCCAGACAATCTGTAGGATTTGCAGACCACTACCAGGCAGTCGCAAAGACCACAGGACTGCATCTTATTAGTAAACAAATCCTCGCAAAACGAGGACTTGTCAGTTGTTTAGATTATTATTTGAATTGAACCGCCGAGTGCCGAACGGCATGCTTAGTGGTGTGAGAGGGGCTACTCGTTAGCCCCTACTCGATTATGCCAGTCAGCCGGGTGCCGCGGGAAAGGAACCGGTTTACCGTTCCCCACCCATTTTTTAAATCCGGTAAAAGTCAGGTAAAATCAAGTCAAGCCAGTCAAGTCCAGTGGATCTTTTACCGGAAGGATACCGGGAAAGTATAATCGAGGGCAATTTACGGCGGTATAAGGTTTTGACTTGCGGGGCGGTGCTGTTAAAAAATATGTGATATGATATATCAAAGCGGGTATATACGATACACTCAAAACAGCGGGTAATGAAAGGAGCAGTTTTATGACTACATATATAAACGTGGAATATGCCGTAGTCCTCAGACCGGAGGACGGAGCCGTAAATGCATTTGTGCCTTTGTTTGATGTAAATGTCAAAGGCGGCACGGAAGAGGAAGCGCTGGAGATGGCGCGCGACTGCATAGAAATGACAGCGCATTTTATGCTTGAAGATCATGCGGTGATACCGGGGCCGGTCGCCATGAGTGCGATAAAAACCGGACCGGGAGAAAAATTATCAAGTGTTTCGGCAAGCATACCGAAACAGATAAAATAAAAATGAACTAATTTGCAGGGAACCGTACTCATCGCCGGATCCCTGCTTTTTTTTTGCAGAAAAAAATGATATTATATTTCGGTGGAGAATAATACGGGATATGGAGAATACAAATAATACAAATAATACAAAGATGATGCTCGTCATGGTATGCTGTGCAGTCATGTGGAGCACAGGCGGGGTCATTATCAAACTGGTGTCATGGAATCCGCTCTTCATTGCGGGGGCAAGAGGACTGCCGGCGTCGCTGGTGCTGCTCACATACCTTTTGAAAAGCGGCCATCACATAAAGATCAATAAATACACCTTCGGAATAGCCGCTGCAGTTTTCACTACTTACGTTGCATATGTAGTGGCGACAAAGATGACTACCGCTGCCAATGCGATCGTCATACAATATCTGGCTCCTGTGTGGGTCGTTGTTATATCGGCGATATTCCTGCATGAAAAATTCACTAAAGTCGATATAACTGTTGTTGCTGTTTCGACTTTGGGGATAATGTTTTTTTTCTTTGATAAACTGACTGTAAAAGGAATGCTGGGCAATCTGTTTGCGCTGATCGCCGGTATTGCGCTCGCACTGCTGTACATACTCAACAACAGAGTGTGCAGGACGGATCCGGATGCTCAGCTTACAGGGGTAGTGCTGGGACAGGCGCTCACTATGCTGGCATTTCCGGCAGGGCTCTGCTTCGGGGCATTTCATACTACCGGCACAGAGGTGCTGATGATGCTGGCGATGGGGATATTCCAGCTGGGGCTCCCGTATATCGCATATCTGATATGTCAGAAGTCGCTGACCGCACTTACATGCTCTCTGATAGGCATGATAGAACCGCTGCTGAATCCTGTATGGGTGCTGATTTTTTACGGAGAAAGACCGGGCCCGAACGCGCTTGTCGGAGGGTCGGTTATTATTATCACGCTTACCATCTGGTGCATATGGCAGAATCGGCAGTAATGTGTTATTCTGTATAGGCGGTCCGGAAAATCACCCGGTCCGAAAGTAAATTTCAAGGAGAAAAAAATGGCACAGTTTTTTTATAAATACAGTACAATGAATGCCGGAAAATCAATAGAACTCATTAAAGTAGCGCATAATTATGAAGAGCGCGGAAAGCGTGTGCTGGCGTTTATTCCGGCCATAGACACACGTGACGGTGTCGGTACTATCAGCTCGAGAGTCGGGCTGAAGAGAGATGCGATCCCCATCGGCGACGAAACGAACATACTGGAGATTTTCATCCGCGAACAGCGCAAGCATGAAATAGCATGTGTCCTGGTCGATGAATGTCAGTTTCTGAAAAAACATCACATACTCGAACTGGCAGAAATAGTGGACAGCCTTGACGTTCCCGTTATGGCGTACGGTTTGAAGAACGACTTTCGCAATGAACTGTTCGAGGGATCGTATTACTGCCTTGTATATGCAGACAAGATCGAAGAAATCAAAACTATATGCTGGTGCGGAAAGAAAGCTACGATGGTGGCAAGAGTGCAGAACGGCAAGATCATGCACGAGGGAGACCAGGTGCTGGTCGGAGGAACAGACATGTACGTGTCGCTGTGCAGAAAACATTACAACGACGGAAGACTCGGACCTGATAAACTTTGATATTACTGCCCGAGCGCACATCCCTGCACAGTATCGCGTGCAGCCATTTCATGGGCTATCCCGTTGAGGATAGTCCTTTTTCGGTAACTCCATTCCGGGGTGAGCAGTAATGACCGCGGCACGTCACCGGTGAGCCGGTGTATGGTGACATCATAAGGAATTATCTCAAGCAGATCGCAGACGAGGCCGACATATTCTTCAATCGATCCGAAAGGTTCGTACCCCGGAAACATTTCTGCCAGGCGGGTGTCCTTTACGACATTCATAAGGTGCAGCTTGAGTCCGAAAACAGGCGGCTCGGAGAGGAGACTGCCTTTTCCGCGCAGGGCGGACAGTTCGTTGTTCGGCGTAGTCACATACCGCACGGAACGTTCCATGTCGTATTTCGTTTCGCCGGGAAGCCCGAGTATCAGGTGGGTGACGATACGTATGCCGCGCTGATTCAGCTTCAGGACGGCGTTGTCATAAACTGACAGAGGGCAGCATCTGTTGATCAGGCGCGCAGTGTCGTCGAAAATACTCTGAAGGCCCAGTTCGACCCAGAGAAATGTTTTTTTATTTAGTTCTGAAAGAAGATCGAGCACGTCGTCATTCAGACAGTCCGGGCGGGTGGCTGCTGCAAGTCCGACTACGCCGGGATATTCGAGAGCTCCGTAAAACTTTTCACGCAGTACGCTGACCGGCGCATATGTGTTCGTATGGCTCTGAAAATACGCGATGTACTTGTCTGCTGACGGCCATTTTTTAGAAAGAAGTGTTATCTGGGAAGGAATATCGCTCGCGAGTTCGCCGGAGCCCTCGCCGGAACAGAAAATACACCCTCCGGTGCCTTTGGAACCGTCGCGGTTCGGGCAGGTGAAACCTCCGTCAAGCGCCAGCTTGACGGTTTTGCCGCCGAATTTGTTCTGAAGATATGGACCTATCATGTTGATGCGCTGGTTTTTCAATACTTGCCTCGATTCACAGACAGCTAAAAATGACACATTGATTATAGTCAACTACCTTTGTTTATGATATAATATTTTTTCAATGATGTGAAGAAATATTTCTTCGGGAGGTATCGGAAAATGGCTGACAGAAAGGAAGCCGGACCGCTTTCGGACATATGTGAAAGAAAGCGCGCGGATGAAAACGATATAACATGTATGAACGGACGGGAAACGAAACTCGGAAAGCCGTCTCTTCTGCTGAACAGCTGCTGCGGACCGTGCAGCACTGCTGTTATAGAGAGACTTGCGCCTGATTACGATATAACCGTCTTCTTTTACAATCCGAACATCACTGACGAGGAAGAATACCGGAAAAGACTCGAGAATCAGCTGAAGTTTATCAGGAAGTTCAATGATGACCCGTCAATACCATATTCCGTCAGATTCAGGGAAGGCGCATATGAACCGGCGAAATTCTATAAAGCGTGCGCGAAATACGCGGATGAACCTGAAGGCGGCAGAAGATGTCAGGAGTGCTTCATTCTCCGGCTGGAGAAAACGGCGCTGACTGCCGCGATGCTTAATTTCGACATGTTCGGCACTACACTTACAGTCAGCCCCCACAAATCGTATGCGGCGGTCAGCAGCATAGGACGCCGTATGGCTGAAAAGTACGGAGTAGGCTTCCTTGATCAGGACTTCAAGAAGAAAAACGGTTTCAAAAGGAGCATAGACCTTTCGAAAAAATACGGGCTTTACAGACAGGATTATTGCGGCTGTGAATATTCAAAACGCAGACCGGAGAAATAATAACATTATATTATCGGAGGCAAAAAATGTCACAATTACTGATTCCGGAAGACTACTCGTCTTCACTGGACTATATGGAAACACAGAGAGCCATCAAGAAAATAAAGGATTTCTTTCAGTCTGAACTCGCATACGGACTGAGCCTGAGGCGTGTCTCGGCACCGCTGTTCGTCACTCCCGAGAGCGGACTGAACGACAATCTGAACGGCGTGGAAAGAGCTGTAAAATTTACCATCAAGGATATGGACGAACACGAAGTGGAAATCGTCCAGTCGCTGGCAAAATGGAAGAGAATGGCACTCGGAAAATACGGGATAACACCGGGACACGGCATATATACCGATATGAACGCGATCAGAAGAGACGAGGAACTCGACAATCTGCATTCGATTTATGTGGATCAGTGGGACTGGGAAAAAGTCATTAAGAAAGAACAGAGAAACGATGAATATCTCGAAGCGATCGTTGGCAAAATCTATCTTGCTCTCAGGAACCTTAATGATTTTGTGAACAGGCATTACCCTGAGATCAAGACAGACCTTCCTAATGAAATATTTTTCGTCACATCGCAGGAGCTCGAGGATATGTATCCGGACAAGACGCCTGTCGAAAGGGAAGATCTGATCACGGAAGAAAAGAGAGCCGTATTTATCAAACAAATAGGCGGAAAAATGAGATCCGGCGAAAAACACGACGGAAGAGCTCCTGACTATGATGACTGGACGCTCAACGGCGATATTCTGCTCTGGGATGACATACTCGGAAGATCTTTCGAGATATCCTCGATGGGCATCAGAGTTGATGAGGACGCCATGGTGCGTCAGCTGAAAGAAGCGGGAGAGGAACAGAGAGCCGAACTTGCGTTCCACAAGGCGATCATTAACAGAGAGCTTCCATACACAGTCGGCGGCGGTATCGGACAGAGCAGACTCTGTATGTATTTCCTGCGGAAGGCGCATATCGGAGAAGTACAGACTTCTGTATGGCCGGAAGACATGATAAAAGAATGCGGCGCAGCCGGCATACATCTTCTGTAAAGAGGTAAAATTGAAATACGCAGATGTCATAATCAACAACAAGACTGACAGCACAGACCGGTTTTTCACTTACGGCTGCGAATGCGGCGATCTGAAACCAGGGCGGAAGGTTTATGTACCTTTCGGGCGCGGGGACAAAGAAAAAGAAGCATACGTGTTCCGTGTGAGCGACAGGCCGGAAGAAGAAATGCGCAGTCTGAAATACATAACGCGTATCGACGAGGATATTTCGCTGACCGAAGAAATAATAGAGACCTGCATGTGGATGAAAAAGCGTTACATGTGCAGATACATCGATGCTGTTTCACTGTTCATCCCGGCGGGCGACAAGTCGAAGCGCGGGAAAGAGGCCAAGCCTTACAAAGATGCGGAAGGCGAAAAACAGGAGATCGCCGGGCTCACGGGCGAGCAGAAAGCGGCGCTGCAGAAGCTGGAGAAATCCATCAGCGGAAAAGGAGGCCTTTTTCTCCTTCACGGCGTAACGGGAAGCGGCAAGACAGAAGTATATATGCGTGCGATCGCAATGTGTCTTGAAAAGGGGTCGAATGCAGTAATGCTCGTTCCCGAGATATCACTGACCAAGCAGATAATCGACAGGTTCATCGGCAGGTTCGGGCGCGATACGATCGCGGTGCTCCACAGCAGGCTGACAAAGCGCGAACGCTATGACGAGTGGATGCGCATAAGAAACGGCGAAGTGAAGATCGTCATCGGCGCGCGATCGGCAGTATTCGCCCCGTTTGAAAATATAGGGATCATCGTGCTCGACGAAGAACACGAATCAACATATAAATCGGACATGACTCCGAAATACGATACGGTGGAAGTCGCGATCAAGAGGCTGAAGCAGTTCGGCGGCACACTGGTGCTCGGGAGCGCCACGCCTTCGGTCGCCACTTATCAGAGAAGCATTGACGGGATATACGAGAGACTGGAACTCAGGGAGCGTTACAACAAAACTCCTCTTCCGGAGATCGAGACTGTTGACATGAGGGATGAACTGAGAGAAGGCAATACTTCGATCTTCAGCAGAAAGCTCGTCGACGAACTCGGAAGGACTCTGGGCGAAGGAAAGCAGGCGATACTTTTTCTCAACCGAAGAGGATATTCGACCTTTGTATCGTGCAGAAACTGCGGATACGTAGTTAAGTGTCCCGACTGCGGGATATCGCTGACATACCACAAAGACCGCGGAAAGGGCATTTGCCATTACTGCGGGCATGAAGAAGAAATACCGATGATATGTCCGGAGTGCGGAAGCAGATATATACGTTACTTCGGCATCGGGACTGAACGTGTGGATGAGACTGTGAGCAGCATGTTCGCAGGGATCACTGCAGCCAGGCTCGATATGGATATAATGAAGAAAAAAGGCCGGATGACAAAAATACTGGATGATTTCGGTAAAGGAAAGATCGATGTGCTGACCGGCACTCAGGTCGTGGCCAAAGGGCTCGACTTCCGAAATGTCGGACTCGTCGGTATAATATCGGCAGATGTCACCCTGAACATACCGGACTACAGATCGCCGGAGAGATGTTTTCAGCTGATCACACAGGCGGCGGGAAGATCAGGACGCGGCGATGTCCGGGGGCGTGTCATAATACAGACATATACTCCGGAAAGCTATGCGGTGCAGTGCGCGGCGGCTCACGATTATGAAGGCTTTTTTCAGAAAGAAGTAATGGTGAGGAAGCTGCTGGGGTATCCTCCGTTCGGAGACCTTCTGCAGCTCGTGATATCGGGTGCATCCGAAGAAGAGGTGTCGGTATGCGCGGACATGTGGCGCGTGAGATTGTCGGATATGCTCGGCCCGCTCGGTATATCGGCACCGCAGCCGATGGTGACCGTGCCGGAAAAAGAAGGATATAAAAGGTATATATTGATCAAATGTCCTAAGGGCAGGAGAATGAAATATATGGAGGCGCTTGAAGTCCTGAAGTACGAGGAAAAGAAAAAAAACGCCAAAGTGTGCAAACAGAAAAAATGTATAGCTGCTGTGGATGTAAATCCATACAGCATGGGGAGGAGTTAAATCAAATCATGGCACTGAGACATATAGTTTATGAAGGCGACGAAATACTTACAAAAAAATGCAGACCGGTAGAAAAATTTGACAGAAAACTGGCGGAGCTGCTCAAGGATATGAAAGAAACAATGATCCACAATCAGGGCATCGGCCTGGCTGCGCCGCAGGTGGGCATGCTGAAGAGGGTATGCGTTATCGGACCCTTTGATGATGATTATTACGAGATGGTAAATCCGGTGATAGTCAGTACCGAAGGCGAGCAGGAAGGCTATGAGGGATGTCTTTCGGTCCCGGGATATGTAGGATGTGTAACAAGGCCGGAAAAAGTAGTAATAAAAGCTCAGGACAGAAAAGGTGAAGAAGTCGAATTCACGCTGGAGGGATTCCCGGCTGTCGCGGCCTGTCATGAGATCGATCATCTGGACGGAGTTCTTTATACTTCCAAGGCGACAGATATTCACAGACCGGAGGACAGGCCTGAAGATTATGAAGACCCGGAGGCATAATATCATATGAAAATCGTTTTTATGGGGACTCCGCAGTTTGCGGCAAATATTTTAAAGGCGCTGTACGAAGCCGGGCATGAAATCAGATATGCAGTCTGTCAGCCGGACAAAGCGAGCGGCAGAGGGCATAAAGTCCAGGCGCCGCCTGTTAAAGAAACGGCAGCCGGGTTCGGGATCGAAGTGCTGCAGCCGGTGAAAGTAAAGGGAAACGCTGAATTTCTGGAAACAATTCAGGCCTGCAGGCCTGATATGATCATTGTGGCCGCCTATGGAAGAATACTACCGAAAGAGCTGCTCGAGGTCCCGGAACACGGCTGCGTCAATGTTCACGCGTCGCTGCTGCCGAAGCTGAGAGGAGCATCGCCGATACCGATGTCGATCGTGACGGGAGAAGAAAAGACAGGCGTCAGCATCATGCGAATGGATGAAGGACTCGATACAGGAGGCGTATATGCCTCGGCGGAGACGGTGATCGGGCGCAGACACTGCCCGGAGCTCACGGAAGAACTGTCGGTGATGGGGGCGGACCTTCTTGTTAAGACTATCCCCGGTATAGCAGACGGAAGTATTACTGCGCAGGAGCAGGACGACAGCCTGGCCACGTTCACAGGAATGATCGGGAAAAAAGACGGTCTGATAGATTTCCATAAATCGCCGCACGAGATCGACTGCATGATAAGAGGATACGATCCGTGGCCGGGAGCGTTCACATATCTGGGGGGAGAGACTCTGAAAATATGGGAGGCGGAACCGCTGGATGAAGCAAACGGATATGCGCCGGGTACTGTGACCGCAGCCGGCAGCGGCGGGATCGCTGTTGCAGCTGGAGGATCGACATTGCTGCTGAAGGTCATTCAAGTGCCGGGAAAGAAGCGCATGGAAGTCCGTGAGTATCTCAAAGGTCACAGCGTTGAATTATTTACAGTTTTAGGGTAAAATTAAAGGTGGCTTGGAGGATTTACAATATATGGGAATGTATATAGGCGGAATGTACTGGAGCCTGAGTTATATGCTTCTCGCCGCAGCGTTCATTTTTACGATCGCGGCGCAGAGAAAGGTCAGTACCCAGTATGCCAGATATGCCTCAGTGAGGTGCCGCAGCGGCATTTCGGGGCAGCAGGCTGCGAGGATAATACTTGATTCGCACGGTCTGAACAGTGTGCCGATAGGAATGACGAGAGGAAGACTTACGGATCATTATGATCCGAGAAAAGATTCGCTTTCGCTGTCTCCGGAAGTGTACGGTGATTCATCGATATCTTCTGTCGCAGTGGCCGCTCACGAGTGCGGACACGCGATACAGGAAGCGGAAGGGTACGCGCTGCTGCGCATCAGGGATTTTATAGCAGTGCCGGTGTCTTTCATATCACATGCGGCGATACCGCTTATGATAATAGGTATAATAGTTATCAATGCCGGGATGTATACAGAAGGAAACCTGGTTTTCAATATAGGAATATACGCGTTCATTGCGGTGGTGATTTTCCACCTGGTCACGCTGCCTGTAGAAATAAATGCAAGCAGAAGAGCAATAGGAGAACTCGTACAGAACAATATTATTTACGAAGAAGAGATCGGCGGCGCGGAATCTGTATTGCGCGCTGCAGCGATGACATATGTGGCGGCGCTCGCCATGGCTGTCACGAATCTGATCAGACTGCTACTAATAAGGGGGAACAATTAATGGACGTCAACAGAAAAACAGCTTACTACGTACTCATGGATGTTGAAAACAAGAAATCGTATTCTAATCTTGCGTTGAACCATCACATCATTATTTCCAGGCCGACGAACGAAGGATTCGTCCGTGAGCTTGTCTATGGTGTCCTTGAGAACAAGATGCTTCTCGACTATGTCATCGATCATCTGATCCCGAAGGATGTTGCAAAACTCAATACCAGAGATCTGACTATCCTGAGAATGGGCATCTATCAGCTGGCAAAGATGAATTCAGTGCCCGAATATGCTGCTGTCAACGAAAGTGTTGTGCTGGCCAAGCGTTTCGCGAAGGGACGCGAAGGATTTATCAACGGCGTTCTCAGAGGATATATAAACGAAAAATATACGATCAAATTGCCGGACAGAGCAGACGACGAAGTTCGTTATCTGTCTGTGAAATATTCATACGAACCATGGATAATCCAGCTGTGGCTCGAGAGTTATGATGTGGATTTCGTCGAAGAACTGCTCAAGGCCGGAAACGATACTCCGGAAACATGCATCAGACTCAACTGGCTCAAGGTTATGAAACCGGACCTGATACACAGTCTCGAAGAAAGAGGCTTCAAAGTCAGAGAAGGCAAATACAGCAAGAACGCCCTGTATGTTTCGGGTGGAAATCTCACAGGCGGCAAGCTGTATAAAAACGGCCTGTTTTCCATACAGGACGAGGCATCTCAGATCGTTGCCCAGATGATGGACCCGAAGCACGGTGATGTAGTAATGGATGTCTGCTCGGGAGTCGGCGGCAAGGCGCTGGCGATCGCAGAGAGAATGAACAACAAAGGCCTTGTCATTGCGTCGGATATCTATAAGAGAAAAGTTGAGACAGTCATGACCGAAGCGCAGCGTCTCGGTGTGAATATCGTTCAGCCGAAGACCTGGGATGCAACAAAGGTGGACAGTTCGATGATCATGAAAGCAAATGCAGTTCTTGTGGACGCACCTTGTTCCGGACTTGGCGTTATCAGAAGAAAGCCGGAGATAAAATACAAGAAGAATAACGACATGCTCGGCGGACTGCCGAGGAAACAGCTCGCTATTCTTTCTGCATCATCGCAGTATGTTAAGCCGGGCGGCCTTCTTGTTTACTGCACATGTACAATAAACACATATGAGAATGAAAGGGTGGTCAGCGATTTCCTCAGAAAGAACAAGACTTTCAAATCAGAGGAAACGATGCAGCTGCTTCCGAATGTAAACGGCACTGACGGATTTTTCATCTGTAAGCTCAGAAGAACACAGAACCTCATCGACGATTGGAACGAAGCCGACGAGTAAAGGGAAAATATGATAGAAGTAGGGCAGAAAAGCGATAAAGGCAGGCTTCGTCAAAATAACGAAGATTCTTTAATCACTATACCGGAGCAGAATGTATTTGGCGTCGCCGACGGAGTCGGCGGCAACAATGCCGGAGAAGTTGCAAGCAGTACTGCGGTCAGAGATCTGGCGCAGTATCTTGAAAATCATCCGATATCAGACTGCGGGGATGACAATGAACTCGGCGCATATCTGAAAGAATGTGTCGCGAGGATAAACTCCGATGTATTTTTGCTGGGACGGAATGATACCCGGAAAAAAGGCATGGCGACTACATTTGTCATGTGCTATATCAGGGATCTCACGGCATATGTTGTCAACGTAGGCGACAGCAGAGCATACATCAGAAGAGGCAGCGAGCTGTTTCAGATCACGGAAGACCACACATATGTGAACAGTCTTGTTAAACTCGGCGTTATCTCGAGAGATGAGGCCAAGGGCCATACAAAAGGCAATGTTATTACAAGAGCGATGGGCGCGGAGGCCGATGTAGAAGCAGACTTCTACAACACGGGCGTTGAAGAGGGCGATATTATCCTTCTGTGCACGGACGGGCTCTACGGAGAACTGGATGATGAAAAAATCAATGCAATAATGGATTCTGCCGGAAGCATGGACGAACTTGCGGACAGCCTTATAGACGCTGCCAACGAAGCAGGCGGCAAGGATAATGTCACGGTGGTATGCCTGAAGATAAAAGAAAGGAGACAGGATGAGCAGTAAAGTCATAGCCGGCAGATACGAACTGCTGCAGAAAATAGGTGACGGCGGCATGGCGGTCGTCTATAAATCCAGAGACAGGCTTTTGAACAGATTCATCGCTGTCAAGATTCTGAAGCCGGAGTATTCGAACGACGCGAAATTCATAGAGAATTTCAAAAAGGAATCGCATGCTGCAGCGAGCCTGTCGCATCCGAATATCGTAAATATTTATGATGTCGGTAAAGAAGGCAACATTAATTATATAGTTATGGAGCTCGTAGAGGGCAAACCTCTGAGTCAGATAATACAGGAAGATGCGCCGCTAGATTACAGGCGTGTTATAGAAATAAGCAAACAGGTGGCCGCCGGGCTCGGCGCTGCACATAAGCACGGGATCATTCACAGAGATGTCAAGCCGCACAACATTCTTATCAGTTCGGACGGCATTGCCAAGATCGCGGATTTCGGTATTGCCAAAGCTGTCAGTACGACAACAATAGTAGACGGTACTAATCAGCAGGTGATGGGCTCCGTGCATTACTTTTCACCTGAACAGGCGAGGGGCGCTCATGTCGACGCGAGGTCGGACATCTATTCGCTCGGTATAGTAATGTATGAGATGCTGACGGGGGAAGTGCCGTTTGACGCGGACAATCCGGTATCGGTCGCGCTCATGCATATTAATAATGAAATAACTCCGCCTTCACAGCTTGTGGCCAACATACCGCCTCAGCTGGAGAAGGTTGTTCTAAAGGCGACGGATAAGTATCAGGCCAACAGATATGAAACTGCCGAAGAAATGATAGAAGCTCTCAATGATATCGAATTCGTAACAAGAATGGTAGGCGCCGGAACGGGAGCCGCTGCGGCAGCTGCTGCAGCGCAGCCTCAGAGAAGACGCGTTTACGATGATGAAGATGACTACGATGACGATTATGAAGAAGATAGACCGAAAAAGAAGAAAAAGTCAGGCAGCGGCAGCAAAAAGAAATGGATCATTATCGGCTGTGCAGCTGCTCTGGTCGGAGTGCTCGGACTTTTGTATGCGTTCGGGATCATCGGAGGAAAAATCATTACCGCACCTGACCTGACCGGACTGACTATAGAGCAGGCTGAGGCCAAGTGCAGCAAGTATGATCTTAAAGTCGAAGCGTCTGATTACAAGTACAGCGACGATTATGCGATAGATGAGATCTGCGAGCAGGATCCTCCGGCCGGCGACAAGGTCAGGCAGGGCAAGACGATATCCGTAACGATCAGCAAGGGCGGAGAAGAAGGAACTGTTCCTAATCTGGTGGGAAAGAGTAAAAGCGAAGCGGAAAAACTGCTGACAAAGTACGGATTTAAAGTTGGGAACGAAACATATAAGACGAGCGGTGAAGATAAAGATACTGTTATCGAACAGACTCCGGGCGCAGGCGAGGAGACCAAGCCGGGTTCGGAAATAGACATAGTTCTGTCCGACGGCAAGGGCGATAAGGAAGCAAAGGTCCCTGACGTGACAGGCCTGTCGCAGTCAGCGGCCGAAGCCGCAATCAAACAAGCGGGCTTCAAAGTCGGAACGGTATCGCACGCATCCAGCTCGAATTACAGCAAAGGGACGGTCATGGCACAGCAGTATCCTGCCGGCTCTACTCTGACGCAGAACTCGACAATTGACATTACTGTGAGCACAGGAAGCTCGTCGAGCGTAAGTCTTTATATCGACTACAGCGATGCCGATCAGGAAGTGTTCTATATGACAGTAACTGTTTCGGATGACAACGGCACGAGAAATGTCGTTTCCAATGCGCAGAGAAAGAAGAGCGACGAAGGCGAAACTCTGAAGGTCAAAGGCACAGGCACAGGTACAATAACTGTGATTTTCGACGACAGTACAGTAATGAAAAAGTCGGTGGACTTTGATTCGGGGACTATAAGTTGATACAGGGACTGATTGTAAAAGGAATAGGCGGCTTTTATTATGTGAAGACCGCGGAACAGATATATCAGTGCCGTGCGCGCGGGATCTTCCGGGATATGGGAGTGACGCCGATGATCGGAGACAATGTGGATATTGAGGTCCAGGACGACGGCGATGCTGTTGTGGACAGGATCTATCCACGTAAAAACGAGTTCCTCAGACCTCCCGTTTCAAATATAGATATGATGGTGGTTGTTGCAGCGGCGGCGAGACCTAAGCCGAACACTGCTGTAATAGACAAACTGCTGGTGGCGGCGGAAAAATCGTCTGTCGAAATAATGGTCTGCATCAATAAGATCGATATCGCCGATCCGCAAATCGTCGGCGGCCTCAGGGAAATATATGAAAGGATTTATCCTCTGGTCCTTGCGAGCGGAAAAACGGGTGAAGGCATCGAAGATCTGAAGAAGCATCTTAAAGGGAAAAAGTCTGCTTTTGCAGGCCCGTCAGGAGCGGGGAAATCGACTCTGCTGAACAGACTGCAGCCGTCGATAGAAGCGGAGACCGGAAGTGTGAGCAGTAAAACAAAGCGCGGCAGACATACTACGAGGCATGTGGAGATATTCGATATGGATTTCGGAGGAATGGTTTATGACACACCGGGATTCACCTCATTCGATACATCGGATGCCGGACTTGAGGAACTGCATTTCTTGTTTCCGGAGATGAGACCGTTTATCGGGAAATGCCGGTACGATAACTGCAGGCATCTTAAGGAACCCGACTGTGCGGTAACAGCGGCTGTCGAGGCAGGAAAAATCAGCCGTTCGCGATATGACTCATATACGGCACAGTATAAGGATATAGAAGAAAAGAACAAGTACTGATAACAGAAGGAGAAAAAATGAAGGAACTTGCACCATCGATATTGTCAGCTGATTTTTCCAGACTGGGAGAAGAAGTAGCGGCGATAGAAAAGGGCGGCGCACAAATAATACATTTTGATGTAATGGACGGACATTTCGTCCCTAACATAAGTTACGGCGCAGTAGTGCTGAAAAGCCTTTTGGGGAAGACGAATCTTCCTTTTGATGTGCATCTGATGATAGAAAATCCGGATCTGTTCCTGGAGGAATTCGCCACAGACAGCACAGAATATATTACAGTACATCAGGAAGCATGTACACACCTGGACAGAACGGTGAAGCATATCAAAAGCCTCGGCATTAAAGCCGGTGTCGCGGTCAATCCGGCCACGCCGGTCAGCACACTGGAGTGCATACTGGACGAGGTCGATATGATCCTGGTAATGTCGGTGAACCCGGGATTCGGAGGACAGAGTTTTATAGAAAGTACGCTGAAGAAAACAAAAGCACTGTCTTTAATGAGAGATGAGATGGATCGTTATTTCAAGATCGAAATGGATGGCGGTATCAGTACAGATAACGTCGGCCGTGTACTGGATGCAGGCACAGATATTGCTGTCGCCGGTTCATCTGTTTTCCACAGTGATGACATCGCAAAACGTACCGGTGAATTCCTTAGTCTTATGGGGGAGTAAAATATGCGTTCGGATAAAACGTACTATACGGATGATGAGGTAAGCAGGGAAATTGCAAATGAAACAGAAGCTGCGTACATGACCGGCAGCGGTCTGCCTGACGGCGGCAGATCAGGCAAAGAAATGCCTGAAGCAGAAGCGGGCGGCAGCGGAGACGGTGGCGGTTCTTCGGATGTCCCGGCGGCAGCTGATGCCGAAAGTGATGGATCAAAACAGCACAGGCAGAAGAAAAAGAAAAAGAACGGCAGAGGACGCAGCGGCCGCATGAACGGAGACGGCGGCGGACACAAAAGGAACATAAAGAAGACGATCGCTATCGTTGTTATATGTCTTCTGGTCCTGGCAGGCAGCGGCGCAGGTCTTGCATATGGTGTCGTGATGAACAAGCTGGATACGCTCAATCATGATACTTCACTGGATACGTCGGATCTCTGCATAAGCGACGAGGCCAAAGAAGGACTCAAGGATTATACCAATATTGTACTTTGCGGAATAGACGACCGCAAAGGAGAGGACATAGAGCACTGCAGATCCGATGCGATAGTAATAGCCAGCATCAATAACAAAACGAACAAGATCAAGATATTCACGATACTGAGAGATTCATATCTGCAGCTTGATGAGAATAATACGCTGAACATTGACAAAGTTACGCATGCTCATGCATATAACGGACCGAAAGGACTGATCAGGGCGCTGAACAGGAATCTCGATCTCAATATCACGAATTATGTAAGAGTGGACTGGGGAACGGTCGCTGATACTGTCGATGCTATGGGCGGGCTCAGACTGAATGTTACGGAAGACAATATCGCGGAAATGAACCGTTATATCGCTGATACGAACAAGAGCCTGAACGGCAGCACAAAGCAGATAACACACGCCGGATATCAGACGCTGAACGGAGTACAGACCGTTACTTACTGCAGGATCAGACACGTTGACGGCGACAATCACCGTGCGAAGAGAATAAGAGCAACGATAGAAGCGGCTGTCAATAAAGCGAAGACAATGAATCTGTCCAAGCTCAATAAAGTCGCCAATGTGGCTCTGCCTGAAGTGAAAACCAGTCTGTCATCCTCGACTATCATGAGTATGCTTCTCGGACTGAATTCATATGATGTGGAAAATGTACGCGGATGGCCGTATGAGTATTTCTCGGGCCTTATCAACGGAGTATCATATGATGTGCCGGTCACGCTGGAGACTAATGTGCAGGAACTGCATAAGAAGATATTCGGTCAGGACAATTACCAGTGCTCGGATACCGTTAAGCAGATCAGCCAGGCTGTGTCTGAGAAGTCCGGCAAATATGAGATCGACAGTGATACAATAACGTCTGAGAACGTTTTGGATTGATTGTTGAAATAGAAAAATGAAAGTGGTATTATCAGTAGGTTGACCAATCGGGGCCGACATGCTTAAAAAAAATGAGAAGGATATAATGGAGTTAAAGAACCTTGTAAAAGATCATGTTGAATGGCGGCATCAGATATTCAAGCTTGCCAAGTCGGATCTTATCAAAACATACAGCGGTGCGGCGCTTGGCTGGGCATGGGCTATAATCAAGCCGTCGGTTACGATATTCGTTTACTGGTTCGCGTTTTCAATAGGATTGAGACACAGAGGTGATATTTACGGATTTCCGTTTTTCCTGTGGCTGATCGCGGGCATGGTACCGTGGTTTTATATACAGGAAATGCTTACGCAGGGCACAACGTGCATGAGACGTTATAAGCATCTTATAACGAAGATGAAATTCCCTGTGTCGACTATACCGACGTTTGTGGGAATGTCGAAATTTGTGATACATCTGCTGCTGTTTGCAATAGTAATAGTGATATACTTTCTTTTCGGAGAGCCGTTCACTCTGTACTATCTGCAGCTTCCGATATATATGCTGCTGATGTTCCTGTTCTGCGTGGGCTGGACATTGTTCGGATCGGTGCTGGCGGCGATAAGCCAGGATTTTGCGAATCTGGTCAAATCGTTTACTACGGCGCTGTTCTGGCTTTCGGGCATTATGTGGCCGGTGAATAAAATAACTAATCATGTCGGCAGAATGCTGCTGAAGATGAATCCGATCACATTTACGTGTGAGGGATACAGGAATTGTCTGATCCATAAAGTCTGGATCTGGCAGGAACCGAAGGAACTGGCAGTATATCTCATAGAGATAGTGATAATGTGGGCGCTTGCGCTGTGGGCATTCAAAAAGCTCAAGAAAGATATGCCTGACGTATTATAGGAGGCCGCACGATGGAGAAAGAAGAAAACATAATCGAATTCAGGCACGTGACCAAGACATACAAGCTGTACAAAAATGACAAGCAGCGACTGATGGCCGTGTTCAACAAGAGAATAAAATATATACCGAAAAAAGCGGTCAACGATCTTTCGTTCGAGATAAAGCGCGGTGAAGCAGTTGCCTTCCTCGGCAAGAACGGAGCCGGAAAATCGACGATCCTCAAGATCGTTACGGGTGTAACGTATCCGACGGAGGGAGAGGTCATTGTCCGCGGAAGAGTCAGTGCATTACTGGAACTTACTGCGGGCTTCGACAAGGAAATGACCGGACGCGAAAACATTTATCTCAAGGGGCAGATCATGGGGATCCGCGACGAAGAGATACATAAACTCGAAGAAACGATAGTAGACTTTGCCGATATCGGCGATTACATGGATCAGCCGGTCAGAAGCTATTCGAGCGGAATGAAGGCCAGACTCGGATTTGCTATAAATATTAATACGCATCCGGAGATACTCATTATAGATGAGGCGCTCAGCGTAGGAGACAAGGCTTTCAGAAGAAAATGCGTGAGCAAGGTGAACGAGATAATGGACAGTGAAGATGTTACGCTTCTCTTCGTTACGCATTCCACGGAAATGGCAAGGGAATTCTGTCACCGCGGGATCGTTCTGAAGAACGGCAGGCAGATATACGATTCGGATATCGACTCGGCACTGGACCTTTATGAGACGGCGATAAACGTCAAGAAAAAACCTGATACAAAGGACGCATGATTTGCGTTATGCTATATAACTAAAAAAGGTAGTGAGATTATGGAAAACACGAAGTTAAAGGTTGTAGTACTTTTTGGCGGAACATCGCCGGAGTATGAAGTTTCATGCAATTCTGCAGCGTCGATACTCAGAAATATCGATCAGGAAAAGTATGAGATCTATGCGCTCGGAATAACCAGACAGGGTAAATGGATGCTTACCCATGCTTCTCCGGACGAGATAGCAGATACGAGCTGGGAGAACCATTCTGGGAATAAAGATGCATCGATTTGCCCGGACCGAAGAGTACACGGAATCAGACTCAGAGACAAAGACATACGCGTAGACACCGTATTCAATATAATACACGGACAGTTCGGAGAGGACGGAACCATGCAGGGTCTGCTGGATGTTGCGGGCATACCTTATGTGGGAGCCGGCACGCTGGCATCTGCGGCTTGCATGGATAAGGAAGTCACCAGAGCGATCGTAAGAGAGAAAATCGGAACTATTAAGATGGCGAAGTATTACTCTACGGACAGAGTGACATTTTCACATTCTCCGGAAGATGAACTGAAGAATATCGAAGAGTACTTCGGCGGCGAGTATCCGCTGTTTGTAAAACCTGCAAGCGACGGATCGTCGGTGGGAATATCCAAGGTAAAGAATCAGATGGAGCTGTTCGAAGGTATCAAGCTTGCGGCTACTGAAGATTTCAAGATCCTTATTGAAGAAACGATAGTAGGCAGAGAAATCGAAGTTGCTGTTCTCGGCAACAGAACTCCGCATGCATCGCCTGTAGGTGAGATATTGTCCGCAAACGAGTTCTATGATTATGAAGCAAAATATTCGAATCCTCTCTCCAAGACAAGGATCGTTGACGATCTGCCGGAGGAGAAGATCAGAGAGATACAAAACGATGCCGTGGAGATTTTCAAGGCAATGGGCTGCGAAGGCCTTTCCAGAGCGGACTTTTTCCTTTCAACGGAGGATGAAGTCGTTTTCAACGAAATCAACACGCTGCCTGGATTCACAAGCATCAGCTTATATCCTAAGCTGTGGGGGGCTGCAGGCATCGAATACGGCGAATTAATAGACAAGCTGATAGAGCTTTCAATGGAGGAAGATTAAAATGGCAGAAATGTTAAAATGGGAAGATGAAAAATACAGAAAGGCGTTCAGACATACGGCGTCGCATATTATGGCGCAGGCCATAAAAAGACACTGGCCTGAGGCAAAGCTTGCAATAGGTCCGGCAATCGATGACGGATTTTACTATGATATCGATCTTGACGAGCACAAATTTTCGGATGAGGATCTGAAAACTATCGAAAAGGAAATGAAGAAGATCGTTAAAGCTAATTATCCGCTCGAGCATTACACATTGCCGAGAGAAGAAGCACTGAAGTTCTGGAAGGAAAAAGGCGAGGATTATAAAGTTGAACTCATTGAAGACCTTCCTGACGAGCAGGAGCTTTCATTCTATAAGCAGGATGATTATGTCGATCTCTGCGCAGGACCTCACGTTGAAAAGACTGGCGTCGTCAAGGCGTTCAAGCTGACGAGCATCGCGGGAGCATACTGGAGAGGTGATTCGAACAACAAGATGCTCCAGAGGATATACGGAACATGTTTCCCTACGCAGGAAATGCTGGATGAGTATCTTAATATGATCGAGGAAGCGAAGAAGAGAGATCACAGAAAGATCGGCAAGGAAATGGAAATCTTCGAAATGCACGAAGAGGGTCCGGGATTTGCGTTCTTCCTGCCAAACGGAATGATTTTAAGGAACGAGCTCACAAGCTGGTGGCGGGAGACTCACAGAAAGTGGGGCTATGACGAAATCATGACGCCGCTAATCCTCAATGAGCAGCTCTGGAGAACTTCGGGCCACTGGGATCATTACAAAGACGACATGTATTTCACAAAGATAGATGATGAAGATTATGCTATCAAGCCGATGAACTGCCCGGGTTCGATCCTTATCTACGGCAACAAGATCCGTTCATACAGAGATCTCCCGCTCAGATATGCAGAGCTCGGAAGAGTGCACAGACACGAACTTTCCGGCACGCTGCAAGGACTTATGAGAGTAAGATCGTTCGTACAGGACGATGCACATATGTACTGCACAATGGATCAGGTCAAGGAGACAGTTCAGTCTGTCGTCAAGCTGATCGACACAATGTACAGCGTATTCGGATTCAAGTACCATATTGAGCTGTCAACAAGACCTGATAATTCAATGGGTACACAGGAAGAATGGGATATGGCGACGGATGCGCTGAAAGAAGCAGTTGAAGATCTCGGCATGCCGTACACAATAAATGAAGGCGACGGCGCATTTTACGGACCGAAGCTCGACTTCCACCTCGTAGATGCACTCGGCAGAACATGGCAGTGCGGAACGAACCAGCTCGACTTCCAGATGCCTCAGAGATTCGACATCTCATACATCGGGCCTGACGGCGAGAAGCACAGACCGGTAATGATCCACAGAACAGTATTCGGATCGATCGAAAGGTTCATCGGCATACTGATCGAGCACTTCGAAGGAAAGTTCCCTCTGTGGCTCGCACCGGTGCAGATCAAGCTTCTCACAGTAACGGAAGAGCAGGGCGCATATGCGAACGAACTCGCTGAAAAACTCGAGAACGAAGGCTTCAGAGTAAAGGTTGACGCCCGCAACGAGAAGATCGGCTACAAGATGAGAGAATCGAGAATGGCCAGAGATTCCTATATCTGCGTAATAGGCGATAAGGAAATCGAGGACGGCACACTTTCAGTACGTTCGATCAAAACAGGCGACCTCGGCACAATGCCTATACCTGAGTTCACTGCTAAGCTTCACGAAGAAATCAAGACAAAGGCAGTTTAAGGAGTACGAGAGATGGGTGTATTAGACAGACCTGATAAAGATGCTCCGTGGCGCAGCGGCGTATACCTGACGACAGCAAAATCATCTTTCGAGGCGGATATCATTGCGTCGAAGCTTGAGGCGGAGGGCATCCCATGCGTAAAGAATTACAGAGGCGCTTCCAATTTCATGGAAGTAGCGCTGGGCTCGAACAGCATTCAGGATATCGAAATTTTTGTTCCTGAAAGCACGATCGATAAAGCGCGCGAGGCTCTGATAACCGTTCCGATCGATGACGACTTCGAAGAAGCCGGTGACGAAGAAGCGGAAGGCGAGGGTGATATGCCGGGCGGCGAGGGTCCGAATGCCGATTCGGACGAAGCGGATGATGCTGATTCTGACAATGCAAATCCGGACGAAAAATAACTGCTGCGGCATCGGCTGCATATAACAAGACAGATAACAGCGGGCGTATATGCCCGCTGTTTTGTTGCGCGGGAAATGCGACGCGGGAATGCTGCGCATGATTCCATACTGGCGTGTACCCTATGGGCTGCATATCAGGCCTGCAGACCTCATCTAATTGCGGAATAGGGTACACGAACGGCCGAGATCAGCGAAAGCGTGTATCCTATGGGCGGCTTATCAGGCCTGCAGACCTCATCTAATTGCGGAATAGGGTACACGAATGGCCGTGACAAAGGACACGAGCCAAAGCTAATGGAAAAAATTGACATTTGATTGGTAGAATATTACAATTAGAGCATTGGAATGTATGTCGGTTGAAGTCTTTGTCAGGGAGCAGCGTGATACAACAAGGCAGAACGCGGCAAAGTGCAGCGGAGTTTACGGTCAAGCAATATGAAGTGCCAAATGATGCAGCGGAGTTTACGGTCAAGCAATATGAAATGCCAAATGATGCAGCGGGGTCTGCGACAAAGCATCAGGAACTGATAATGCATGTAATATTAAATTAAGGAGACCAACTATGAATAGTCAATAGAAAATTCGAAGAAAAACAAAATAGTTTTGACGTAAAAAAGTGTATAGGAAATAAAGCATCGATTAGGTGCTTTTGAAAATTGAATATAGTTGACAGGTAGGACTAGTCTAGATCGAATTCAACATTATCAGTCATCATCTTGTGAATGACACGGACAAGTTTGTTTGCAACATGACCAAGAGCATTGTAATGACGGCGGCCCTGTGAGATCTTTAAATCATAGTAATCCCTGAAAGTCCTGTTGTTCAATGTTGCCTGCCATGCAGCATTGATGAGAGCGTATCGGAGTATTCTGGAGCCTCTCTTGGACATCCTTGTCCTGGATGCTGAAAAGTTTCCTGACTGGTAAACAGATGGATCGAGGCCGGCATATGCAAGAAGCTGGCAGGGCTTTTCAAAACGGCTGATATCGCCGATCTCGCCGATTATCATGGCGCCATTCAGGCTGCCGATGCCAGGGATCGTTTTAATGACCGAGTCAAGCTTATCCATGATCTCATTGATAGATCCTTCGACTTCATTAAGCTGAGAATCAAATAATTCGATTTGATTAATGGATTGCAAAATCTGTAAAGATAGAGTATCATTTTTAATACCGACAGATTGTGCAGCAAGCTCTTTTAAAGCAATTGCATGTTGCTTACCAAAGTGGCCCTTAGAGGTCTTGTTTAGCAGGTTTGATAACCGCGTGAGATGCATCGACGCAATCTTGTCGGGATTAGGTTCTTCTTTAAGAAGGGCGTAACATGCTTTACCGTGTATTCCGGATTTAAAGAAATACTGGAGTTCAGGGAACAGCAGATCCACATAAGTAACAAGCTGAATTTTGACCCTTGTCCTTGCCTTCATAAGTTTTTGGCGGAAGCGGCAGAGGTTTTTTAATTGAAGTGAATCATAATCTCTCTGTGTGTAAAGTCTGAAATGATTCATAGATAATGCTTTGATGATAAGGTATGTATCAACAGAATCAGTCTTGGTTTTACGGATGTTAGACTTTCTGAGAGCAGATGTCTGGATCGGATTAATGATACACACATTAAAATCTCTGGTAAATAAAAAGCTGGTAAGATTTTCTGCATAGTGAGCAGTAGATTCCATACCGATGTAAAGTTCATCTCTTGGGAAACTGCTGATGCAGTCGAGCAGCTTCTGGAATCCGGAGAAATCGTTGGTGAACATAAATGGTTCAGCGAGAACTTCTCCATCAGAATCCATAACAGAAGCAAAATGGTTAAGTTTGGCAATATCGATGCCGACATAGATCATAAGATCAACTCCTTTAAGTAAAATCACTGTGTTTATCCACCTGGTTTTATCATCATAAACTTGCGTGACATAAAAGTTCAAAGACTTATCCAACTATAAATGATTTAGATAAAACTGTGGCAATACACTCCTTAAAATAGTCAAAGCCATAAGAAAAAATAAAAAGTCCACAGTGTTAATATTGATTATATCAAAGTTTAATGGAAAGGAGCGTATTGATGTATTTGGACTTAAATACATCATACAAGGAAAAGATGTCGGATAATAAATTTGATTATGATATAGCAGTCATAGGCGGCGGACCCGGCGGATATGAAGCCGCAATAAAAGCTGCACAAATGGGGAAGAAAACAGTTATTATCGAAAAGGATAAACTTGGCGGAACTTGTCTCAATGTGGGCTGCATTCCTACAAAAACACTTCTAATGAGTGCGGAGGCATTATCAGCAGTGAAGGATTCCAAGAAATTCGGAGTAGTAGGATGTGATGCAGCAGAAGCTTCTCTCGATATGGGAAAAGTACAGAAACGAAAAAACAAAGTTGTCTCGCAGTTAGTAGGCGGAGTAGGAATATTGATGAAGAGCAATGGAGTAGCAGTCGAGAGTGGACAAGGAACATTGGAAGATGCTCACACAGTTATTACGGGTGATAAAAAAATCACGGCAGAGGATATTATCATTGCGACAGGTTCGGAAAGCAAAAGCCTTCCTATTAAGATCAGCGACAAAATGGATGTGATCACGAGCACGGAAATGCTTGATATAGACAGTATCCCGGAAGAGTTCACAGTTATAGGAGGCGGAGTTATCGGCATCGAATTTGCATATTTTCTTGCCAGCATCGGGACTAAGGTAACTATCGTCGAATTCCTTGACCGCATCATCAACATGGTAGACAAAGAGATTACTGATCTTGTGACAAAACAGCTCGAAGATATGGGAATAGTGATATATACGAGCGCCAGAGTGACGGAAATAACAGATGACGCGGTCATTTTTGAAAAAGATGGTGAAGAACATGCCGTTGAAACTAAAAAAGTGCTTATGGCTGTAGGAAGAGGTGCCCGATTAGATGGGATCGATACTGAAAAACTTGGCATCCAAACCGAAAGAGGTGCTATCGTTACGGACAACAGCATGCATACGTCTGTTCCGCACATATATGCTATCGGGGATGTCAACGGGAAGTCAATGCTGGCTCATACAGCATCGATGGAAGGCATTACTGCAGTTGAAACAATCTGCGGGCAGGATTCGGTCATGGATTATTCAAAGATACCGAGCGCCATATATATTGAACCGGAGATAGCTTCTGTAGGGCTTACAGAAGAACAGGCAAAAGAAAAATACGGAGATGTCAAAGTCGGCAGGTTCCCTCTTGTGGCAAACGGGAAGGCCAAGGCTGCCGGAAACGAACGGGGAATGGTCAAAGTGATCATAGATGAAAAATACGGAGATATACTTGGCGTTCATCTTTACTGCATCCATGCGACTGATATGATCGCTGAAGCTGCTGCTGCAATGAAGCTGGGAGCAACAGCAAATGAATTTACGCATATTGTTCATCCGCATCCAACGATTTCAGAAGTTCTTCTGGAAGCAATGCATGCTGCAGCAGATGGTCGGGCAATTAATTATTAAACATGAAAATAACATCGATTCAAAAGGAGAACGTAAGATGATTGAGAAAAAGGTCATACCTATAAATGATATGGAGTTTCTGTGCAGAATAGCAGGATCTGATAATGATGGGGCTTCCGTAGTCTTTCTGCATGGATTTCCGGAGAGTTCTATCATCTGGGAAAGAACGATGGAAAAAATGGCCGGACTTGGATACAGGTGTATTGCTCCTGATCAGCGCGGCTATTCTGATGGGGCCAGGCCTGAAGGATATGAAAATTACGCATTCAGACCTTTGACAGAAGATGTGCTTGCATTTGCAGATTATATTGGCGGCGGCAAGCAGTTTCATTTGGTGGGTCATGATATAGGCGCTGCCCTGGGATGGAATGTAGTTGCGATGCATCCGGAGAAAATCAAATCCTGGACCGCATTATCCGTGCCGTACTGGCCTGCATATAAGTGGGCCATGGCAAACGATCCGGTTCAGAAAGAAAAAGGTTCGTATGTCGGACATTTTATGCAGCCTGATGTTCCTGAAGCGTTTCTTGCAGAAGACGATTATGCAATACTTCGCAAGTTGTGGACTGGGTTCAGACCAGAAGCTATAGAAGACTATATGCGTATTTTCTCACAGCCGAAGGCAAGAACAGCAGTAATAAACTGGTATCGCGGAATAATGATGGTGGATGAGAATATAACTTACGGAAACATTGATACCCCGACAGCATTCATATGGGGGAATAAGGATCTTGCCATAGGCAAAGCCGGTATTGAGCAAAGTCATAAATATATGGACGGATATTATAATTTCTATGAACTGGATGCGGGACACTGGCTTACCGAATTCAATGAACCTGAGGTTTCTGAAATAATAATGAATCACATTGTCAACTCTACAATGTGAGATGGTGGTAAGTATAGATGGGGGAACGCAACTATGGCTAAAGATTTTTATTACATCGAGACGGGAAGCACGGATCCGTATCATAATCTGGCAGCTGAACAATATGTATTCGACTGCCTGCCAAAAACAAATAATTATTTTATACTATGGCAAAACGACAACACAATAGTGATCGGGAAAAATCAAAATGCTTTCAGAGAGGTAAATATCGGATTTGCGGAAGATAACAAAATTCATGTGGCCAGAAGACTTTCGGGCGGTGGTGCTGTTTATCATGACCTCGGCAATGTGAATTTCACGTTCATTGTGGATGACAGCAATGTATCGACATTCGATTTCGCAGAATTCTGCAGACCTGTAATAGCTGCCCTTTTAAAAATCGGCGTGAAAGCAGATATAAGCGGGCGCAATGACATGATGATAGACGGGAAAAAGTTTTCCGGGAATTCGCAGTATATGAAGATGGGACGCGTCATGCATCACGGTACTCTTATGTTCGACAGTGATCTTGATATTGTATCGAAAGCACTGAAAGTATCCAAAGATAAAATTGAATCTAAAGGTGTAAAATCAGTCAGGAGTCATGTGACAAACATAAAGCCTTATGCTGACAGTGAATACACCGTCGAAGATTTTAAATCAGTTTTGCGCAGCTATATGTTTAAAGAATTCAGGATGACTGAATATGTCTTTTCAGATAAAGATGAAGCTGCAATCAATGATCTGGCAAAAAACAGATATGAGACCTGGGAATGGAACTTTGGGGAAAGTCCAAAATACGCTATAGAGAAGGAACGTCGGATCGAAGGCTGCGGCGAGATCCAGGCAGCGATGAATGTTGATCATGGAATCATTACAGCTATCGAATTTCACGGTGATTATTTTGGCAATGGAGATCCACAAGAACTAACAGACAGAATAACAGGCTGTAAAGCTGAAAGAAGCAATCTTTTGGATGCGTTGTCAGGTATCCAAGTAGATGATTGGATATACGGACTTGATAAAGAACAGCTGATAGATATCATTCTAAGATGACATGATGACATATATTTCAATGTATGTTTAAAATGATACAGTGCGAGTGCTTTCCCCTCCGCCAGATCAGAAAATAAAATAATTGTACATACTATTTCGTATTAAGTGATATAGTATAAGAGTAATAACTTAATAGTCATTCCATAAAGAGTGCGCGAGAGACAAGCTCTGTGACCGCACAGCAACCCGGCAGAAGCCAAGGTGCTAAAGCTTGATCGATGGGAGAAGATAATGATTTCAATGCCCGTCGAAACGATGGGCATTTTTATGTCCTGCCCGTATCTTTGATACGGCGCGCAGGCCGCATACAGAAATCTCACGAGCTGCAGTTCACAGAGATCATTCAGTTCAGCCGGCAACTCTTTTCGGGATGCAGTACGAAAGGAAAAACATATGAAATTATTTTATGTGGATGAGAAGCCGGATGTGAAGGAGATGCACGATATAACGAGCGCGGGCTACGGGACGAAGCATCCGGAGCATATCCTGGGCTATGCGGGGTGTTTTCTGTTCAGCCTGCAGGACGTATACGTATCGGATCGTATCGAGGCAAATCTCGCACGTAACGCAAAATTCGGGGACAGACTGATGGATTTCATCGACCGCTTTCAAAGATGCGACTTCGGTGAAATTACGAGGCAGGAAGAAAACCACAACACAGATGAGAGGTTTTTAAGCGGGAGCAGCTGCTACATGATAGCCAGGTATAAATACGGCAATGCGACGATCTGCTACGAGAGCTTTCTCGATATGTCGCTCTTCTATTACAAGACCGAAGATATCAGTGAGGTGCGGCGCGCACAGAATGCTAAAATCGAGAAGCTCGCAGAAGAGAACAGAAAGAATCGGGGGGCGCAGGTGTTCGCCGAAGACGACATCGTATGCTCCCTGACAGACGCGGCCCTGATGGCAAAGTATTTCAACATCCATGATCTGAAGCAGGGGCTGGTATCGGCGGACGCACTTAAGGCGATAGACGCTCTTTATGCGAAGGAATCCGAAGATGCAGTGACATTATACGCATACAGGACGGAAGAGGAACTGAAACGGCGCCTGCAGTATATAGCGATGAAGTTCAACGCGGTCACGATAGAGTACGGCAAACAGTATCTGGTCAGGGATGCCTGCATCCTGCACGAGGAAAAGAAGCTGCGTTACATTCTTTATGATCCGGCCCAGGACGACGAACAGGCGGGGAGCATCAATATTATCAAGTGCCGGAAGCTGATCTTGCAGGATAAAAAAAACACGGAGTATGCAGTAATAGTCCCTTTGGGGAAGAATGATTTTTATGACAATATGTACAGGTGCGTGACGTACAGGGACGGCAGTGCGGGAGTGTTCAAACTCAAAGACAAGGAATTAAGGCATCAGCTGCTGATGAATGCTGAACGGACTCATCGGTGGCAGAGATTTTTGCAGACAGCTTACGATGCGCAGGATGCCGGGGCAAGGATTTACGGCAGTGATTGCGGCAAAGCTGCAAAGGCTGTGGTCAGGCAGAACGACAACAGCAGTTATCTGAAAAAAAAGCGAAAGGATGAACTGCTGGCAGCTGTAAAACAGATCGCGATAATTGCGGGAATAATACTGCTGATATGGTGGTGCAATAATTAGCGCTGATAATTTGACAGCCCGGCTAAAAAATAACCTTGTACTGTCCCAGCATCTGTTCGCATTTTATATGCGCGGCAGTTTCTGCTGTGAGAGGAATCTTATCATATGTCCTGCTCGGACCGGTTGTCGCTGCGGGTAGTGTTTTTCCGCCGATGCTGACACCATGCGCATCTCCCTCCTGAAATTTCCACTGGAAGCTGCAGTCGCAGAATTCTTTTCTGGCGTCGATTTTTTCAGGATGTACAAGTTCGTACACACCGTCTTTCATAAACCAGCATCCGCAGTTGTCTTTCTCGGCAGGACAGCCTCCCTCTATACCGATGCCTGTAAACGTTATTTCGATAAACAGCGTATCAAAGCGAACATTACTGCCGTCACGAATATAAGAGATTTCCGTTTCACTGCTGCTCCAGTTATCGATGTTGAGCCATCCGCTTTTACCGTATGCGGCGACTGGTGTATTGAATTCCAGATAGATCCTGCCGCCGCAGATCTCGGCGTTGATCCTGAGTACCGGCCTCAGCGATTCAAAACCTTCCGGCATCATGGCGCGCAGCCGGTCCTGTTCAACCTTATAGGCCATAACAAACTGTTCTGTTTTTATCATAATGTCTCCTTTGTTAACAATCTTATCGTATCCGGCAATAACCGACTGACCAGAGATAAATCTTTATCCTGCGCTGTCCGTAAAGACAACTGCCCGGTCACAATGTATGCACATAGTGCTTCAGATATTCAATGAACTTTTCGGCTGCCGGGGACAGGGGCTGTCCATTGGGTATCGCCGCGCTCAGCATTATATTATGCGGGGGATCGAGCGGCAGCACGGCGACATTGCCGCTGTAATGCGCCGATGTGAGTTCGTTGTTTATAGTAATGCCCAGACCGGCTTCGACCATGGCAAACAAAGAATTGGCGTCTTTCGTGGAGTATTGTATGTCCGGAGACAAGTGCTCCTGAGCGATCAGTTTCTCACAGTCGGTATTGCCGCCCAGTCCGGAACCGATAAAGGATGCTCCGTTGATTTTTTCGAGGGGAAATTTCTTTTTCTGCGCATACGGATGATCAGGTGGCAGCCACACGACCATCCGGTCTTCCTTGAGCGGTATCCATTGGCAGGGGAGGGAATCGTCGCGGCTCATGAGGCAGAAATCAACGCTGTGCCCATCCAGCATCCTGGAAAGTTCCTGGGGAAGTTCCTCATCGATATCGATATGAATATTGGGATATTCGATTTTGAAAATATGTATGACCTGCGGAAGCCAGGAGGCAGCTATGCTGAAATATACACCCATTCTGAGTTCGCCTACGGTCAGGCCGTTTATATCTGCGGACGCCTGGATAAGACGATCCTGTGAACGGCAAAGGTCACGCATTATCGGGAGAAGCTTCTCACCGTCTGCTGTGGGGTGCGTCCCGCGCCGGTCACGGACCAGAAGCGTACACCCGAGTTCATCCTCGAGAGAACGTACCATGCGGGTGATGCCCGACTGAGAATAGCCGAGGATCTCCCCGGCAGCCGTGAAGCTTCCGGTATCCGCGCATTGTATAAACGCCTCGCATTTTAGAACATCCATTACTGCCTCCTGAAGTGATATGACAAAACGTCATCGTAAAATGACATTTTGCCATTTTTCAAATAACTGGTTATGAGATATATTATATATATATTTCGGGGAAAGTAAAATGAAACAGGTATAATCGATGAACAGAAAAGTACGCGGCAATCTGATATTGCTGGCAACAGCATTTATATGGGGCACGGCGCTGATCTTCCAGAAGACCGGAATGCAGCACGTCGGCCCGGTCACTTTCAACTGCATCAGGATGCTTATCGGCGCAGTAGTGCTTCTGCCGTTCATCGGACTCGGACATGCGCAGGATGGCGGCAGGCGTGCCGGTCTGACGGATGAAAAACAGGAATCCAAACACCATCTTATCATTGCCGCGCTTATCTGCGGGATCGGAATGTTCGGGGGAACGACGCTGCAGCAGATAGGACTCGTGTATACGACAGCCGGGAAAGCAGGATTTATTTCTGCCCTGTATATAGTGATCATACCGCTGGCCGGGCTGCTGATGCATAAGAAAATCAAAGCTTCGGTGTGGACCGGAGTAATGGCCGGTGCAGCGGGGCTGTATCTTCTGTGCGTGAAAGGCGATTTCTCGATAGGCTTCGGAGATCTGCTGATGATCGGATCGGCGTTTGCCTATGCTGTACAGATAATCACGGTAGATCATTATGCTGAAAAGCTGAATCCGATAATGCTTGTTGTACTGGAATTTACCGTATGTGTGGCTCTGTCCATTCCGCTGATGCTCATATTCGAAGATCCGCAGCTGAGTGAGATCAGGCAGTGCATACCGCAGTTCCTGTACACGGGAGTGCTGTCATCGGGCGCGGCTTATACTCTGCAGGTGTTTGGGCAGAGAGACACGGACTCGGTATCCGCTTCGCTCATATTGTCCTCGGAGGCAGTAATATCAGTAATAGCGGGGGCATTGTTCCTCGGCGAACATATGACAGGAAGGGAACTGATCGGCTGTGTGCTCATGTTTGCGGCCATAATAACCGTTCAGCTGCCGGCAGATAAAAAGAAAGAAAGGGAAGAAGAAAATGGTGAAGGAGATACTGAAACTGGGAAATCCGCAGCTTTATGAGGTCAGCGAGCCTATAACCAAAGATGAGGCGGAAGATGTAAAAGTGTGGGTGAGAGATCTGCACGATACGCTCATGGCGTACAGAGAAGAATATGGAGCCGGCAGGGCGGTCGCGCTGCCGCAGATAGGCGTGAAGAAAAGGATGCTGTACATGTATGACAAAAAGCCATATGTATTTATTGATCCGGAACTGTCTTTTCCTGATGAGGAGCGTTACGTGCTCATGGATGACTGCATGTCGTTCCCGGGCCTTACGGTAAAAGTGGAGAGATACAGGCGCGCGGTCATAAAGTATCTGGACGAAGATTTCCTGCCGCACGAGATGGAGCTTGAAGGCGATTATTCAGAGCTTCTCCAGCATGAATACGATCATCTGGACGGTATCCTGGCGACCATGCGCGCAGTAGACAACAAGTCGTTCTATATGCAGCAGATGAAGAGGGATTTTTGATTGAACAGTATAAGAAGGTAATTAAAATTAAATCCTCAGCACTGCAGTTCAGCGCTGAGGATTTTTAGTGTGTTATGATTATTAACAGACACTTCCTTCGAATGCATCGGCAATTCGTTCGAGTGCTTCTGTAAGACGTGCGCGTGAACAGGCAAAATTGAGCCGCTGGAATCCGTCGCCTTCGCCGTTCGGGCCGAACATCGGGCCGTCATCCGTGGCCACATGTGCTTTGTGTATCATTATATTGCGGAGAGTTTCATTACTGAGACCATATGCGCGAAAATCAAGCCACGCCAGGAATGTGGCTTCGGGGATCGTGAATTTCACTGCAGGCATGCGTTCGGCAAGAAAGTCGGCCAGGTATTCGGCATTGCCTTTCAGATATATCATAAGTTCATCCAGCCAGTCTTCACTTTCGTTGTATGCCGCGATCTGTGCCGCGGAACCGAAGCAGCCCGGCCATAGGTAGTAAGGCTCCATTTTCAGCCTGAAAGCTGCACGTATTTCATCATTAGGGATAATAATGTCAGATACGAGCAGTCCGGCCAGATTGAATGTTTTGGAAGGGGAAGTGCATATGATGCAGTGTTGTGCAAATTCTTCCGAAACTGCTGCGAACGGAATATGCTTATGCGGAGAATAAATTAAATCAGAATGGATCTCATCTACTGCAATCATGACGTTGTTATCTATGCAGATCCTGCCGATTTTCGTGAGTTCTTCACTGGTCCATGCCCGGCCGACAGGGTTGTGCGGGCTGCAGAGAAGCATGACTTTTGTTTCAGACTGTCCGGCAAGCATTTCCAGTTCATTGAAGTTGATCTCATAGTGGCCGTCATTATTGACAAGAGGATTGAGTACGATGTTACGTTTTCTGTTGCTTACGTAGTCGTAATACGGATAGTAGACAGGGGACTGGACGATGACATTATCACCTGGTTCTGAGTACATTTCTATCGCGCAGACCAACGCCATATTGACTCCCGGCGTATAGATTATCCAGTCCGGGTCGATATCCCATTCGTTGCGGCGTTTCTGCCAATTGACGCAGGCCTGAAGATATTCAGCGGAAGCGTAGCTGTATCCGTAGCTTTCATGCGACGCGCGTTTTTGGACAGCATTGGCAATAGCAGGAGAAACCGAGTAATCCATATCCGCGATACCCATTGGAATTATATCAGACTCCCCGAACATCTGCTGCCTCTGCTCCGGTGACCATTTGACTGAAATCGCTTGAGTGCGGTCTATCATTTTGTCGAAATTGTATTTCATATTATTGACCTCCTGACAAAGTGTAATATATGTGCTATAATATAATGCAATATAATACTATGACTTGTGCAATATATTGTCAAGGAGAATTTTCAGTATGGATAATATCAATTTGATAGTTTCAAAAAATGTAAAACAAATCCGGCAGGAGAAAGATCTCAGTCTGGACGAACTTGCAAGATACAGCGGTGTCAGCAAATCTATGCTGGCGCAGATCGAGCGGGGTGTCGGCAATCCATCTCTCTCCACTCTCTGGAAAATCGCCAATGGTATGAATGTGACATTCAACGCACTTACGGCGAATCCCAAAGAACCATATGAGATCGTGAAGCTTACTGATATCGATCCTATACTTGAAGGCAGCGGAGCTATCAAAAATTATTCTTTGTTTCCCGATGATGAAAACAGGCATTTCAGTATCTATTATATCGAAGCTGAACCTGGATATGGATGGCAGTCAGATCCGCATCTGCGCGGTACAGTGGAATTCATTACGGTTTTCAGCGGAGCACTTGAAATAAAGATTGAGGACAGAGCATTCAGGGTGGGCAGAAATGAGAGCATTCGCTTCAGGGCGGACCGCACCCATTCGTATCATAACGACAGCAAAGAGCTGCTTGCATTCCATAATATTCTTTATAATCCATGATACTGCCGTCAACCCTGTATAAAGACAGGGCCTCCGGTCTGATCAGCCTGCTCAGCGACATAGATAATTAATTACAATAATCTGCAGTTCAGGAATAGCACTCCATGATGTTTTTCAGAATATCGATATATTCGTCGGTTGTCGCCGGAAGCGAGATCCCGTTCAGATAGATATAACCTATATTCATTAATTCATTCTGATCTGACAGCGGCAAGGCGATGATCCGGTCATCCGCGTATGTCTCGGGCATTATTCCGGTGCCGGTGGATACGGCGTCGGTCTCGGCCAGGAGCGGATAAAAAGACGCTCTGTCCGAAATCAGGATCAGCCGGTCAAAATCATAGGCGTTGGCACAGAGGCATTCTTCAGAAAAATTGTACACTGTACTATCGCCGTTCTCGTAGGCAACCATGGGATAATCATAGAGGTCATCTGTGCTGATGATCTTTTTGCCGGACAGCGGATGCCCTTTGCGCATAAAAACTTTCGGTCGGATAGCTTTCAGCAGTTCAAAATGTATTCCGTATGAGGTAAGCTGCTTCTGCATGTATTCATTTGTGTTGTCGGAGATAAAAATGATCCCGATGTCGGAAGTCTGGTTATATACATCCTGTATCACTTCACCGAGGTCGCATTCCTTGAAGCGGAGTTTTTCTACTGAAGCATCGTTGGCATGCAGAAAATTAATGAATGCCTGCAGACAGAAAGGATATCTCTGGCATGAGACAGACAACTTCAATCCGTCAGAATATTTTTTCTGCGCGAAACGCTGTTCGATGTTGCGGGAGTATTCAACGATCGGCGAGATCTGTGAAATGAGATATGCTCCGTCAGCTGTAGGAGTCAGTCCCTGGTTGCTTCGTTCGAAGAGAGTCGTTCCCAGTTCTTCTTCAAGATTTTTAAGTGTGCTCGAAAGAGCTGACTGAGAAATGAAGAATTTTTTGGCGGCTTTATTCATAGATCCTTCTTTATATAAAGCAATAACATATTCCATCTGCATCAGTGTCATAACAGTTTCCTCCCATGATTTATATTATTGCCTTCTGAATCGTTTTGTCAAATGCGGGGCAGACAATTATAGCGGGCATTATAAATTTTACTTGTAGCAGTGTTAATTTTAATGAATTATTCAGAAAACAGCCGCGGTGATATTATCGAATCAGTAAAAGAATTGAATGATGCAAGGCAAACTATCTTTAAAACTCAAAGGAGGAAATTATGAGTAACGAAAAAGGATTTGGGACAAGAGCAATTCATGAAGGCAATGTAAAGGAAACACAGTTCGGGGCGTTGACAACGCCTATCTATCAGACATCGACGTTCGTGTTCGACAATTGTGCTCAGGGCGCGGCGCGTTTTGCAGGCAAAGAAGACGGTTTTATTTATACACGTCTCGGCAATCCTACACTGAAAATTCTCCAGGATAAAGTCGCAGCGCTTGAAGGCGGCGAAGCATGCCAGGCTGCTTCTTCCGGCATGGGCGCGATCTCGTCATGCATATGGTCGATCGCAGGAGCGGGACAGAAGATCGTAGCGGACAAGACTCTTTACGGATGCACGTTTGCGTTACTGTCTGAAGGCGTAACGCATTACGGCGTTGAGGTAGAGTTCATCGATACATCTGACATTGAACAGCTGAAGGCCGCGCTGACAGATAATACCTGTATGGTATATCTTGAGACACCAGCCAATCCTAATATGAAAATAGCTGATATCCGTGCTGTTGCAGATACTGCGCATAATTTCAAGAAGGATATCAAGGTGGTATGCGACAATACATTCTCTTCGCCTTACTGCCAGAGACCGCTTTCTCTCGGAGCTGATGTCGTAGTACATTCTGCCACAAAGTATCTTAACGGACACGGAGATGTAATCGCCGGATTCGTTATCGGCGATTCGGAATTCATTCAGAAAGTAGCAATGTTCGGAGTGAAAGATATGACCGGTTCAGTGCTTGGACCTTTCGAGGCATTTCTGATACTCAGAGGACTTAAGACGCTGGAAGTCAGGATGCAGAGACATTGTGAAAACGGAATGAAAGTGGCTCAGTATCTTGAAAGCAACCCGAAGGTAACAAAAGTAAACTATCCGGGTCTTGAAAGCTTCCCGGGACACGATATTGCAGCGAAGCAGATGTATGCATACGGCGGTATGGTTTCGTTTGAAGTGGCGACAAGAGAAGCCGGAGAAAAGCTCTGCAATTCACTGAAGATGTGCACACTGGCAGTATCACTCGGTGATGCCGAGACCTTGATCGAACATCCTGCATCGATGACACATTCAGCATACAGCGCTGAAGAGTTAAAAGATGCCGGCATACAGGAAGGCCTTATCAGACTTTCGTGCGGACTTGAAAATCCGGAAGACATTATTGCAGATCTTGAAGACGGATTTGCCCAGATTTAAGCAGAATAGATTTCGGAGGAATATAAAATGAAACAGTTAATTGAAATCAGATGGCACGGACGCGGCGGTCAGGGTGCCAAAACAGCATCACTGCTGCTGGCTGATGTTGCATTCAACACCGGAATGCAGGTCCAGGGTTTCCCGGAGTACGGTCCTGAAAGAATGGGCGCTCCGATCACAGCCTACAACCGCATCAGCACAGACCCTATCAGAGTCCACTCGAACATCTATCAGCCTGACTACGTAGTAGTCGTTGACGAAACGCTTCTCGACACAGTCGACTGCGCTGCAGGTCTGAATCCTGAGGGTGCCATCGTTATCAACTCGCCAAAGGCAGGTGAAGAACTCAGAGAAAAACTTCACGGATATACAGGAAAAGTATATACAGTCGATGCCAGGAAGATCTCCATGGAAACACTCGGAAGATATTTCCCTAATTCTCCTATGCTCGCAGCTATCGTAAAAGTCAGCGGAGTCATGGAGCAGGATAAGTTCATGGACGAGATGAAGGCATCCTACAAACATAAATTCGCACACAAGCCGCAGGTCATCGAGGGCAACATGAAAGCACTCGAAATGGCGTTCCAGGAGGTGAAATAAATGAAGAATAAAAAAGACAACATCGCGATGCATACTCTGGACGAAAAGTGGCAGGATATGACACCGGGCTGCACCATCACCGGGAACGGCACATCGAAGCTGTTCAACACAGGCGACTGGAGAGTGGCAAAACCGATCTTCATCGCAGACAAGTGCAAACAGTGCCTGCTCTGCGCACCTGTATGCCCTGACAGCAGCATCCCTGTAGTTGACGGGAAAAGACTCGACTTTGACTATGACCACTGCAAGGGCTGCGGCATATGCGCGGCAAACTGCCCGTTCGGGGCGATCGAAATGAAGGAGGGAGAGTAAGCAATGGCTAAGAAAGACAGATTATCCGGAAATGAAGCCGTAGCAGTAGCTATGCGTCAGGTGAACCCTGATGTCATGCCGGCATTTCCGATCACACCATCGACAGAGCTTCCGCAGTACTTCTCATCGTACGTTGCCAACGGACAGGTCGACACGGAATTCATCCCTGTAGAATCGGAGCACAGCGCCATGAGCGCCTGCATAGGCTCGGAAGCAGCAGGAGCAAGAACAATAACGGCGACATCATCGGCAGGATTCGCTTTCATGTGGGAACTGCTTTATGTAGCAGCATCGAACAGGCTGCCTATCGTACTGGCACTCGTGAACAGAGCGCTGTCGGGACCTATCAACATCAACTGCGACCACTCAGACGGCATGGGCGCCAGAGATTCCGGCTGGATACAGCTCTACGCAGAAGACAGCCAGGAAGCATATGACAACTACATCCAGGCCTTCAGGATCGGCGAGCACCCGGACGTGCAGCTCCCTGTAATGGTCTGCCAGGACGGATTCATCATCTCGCACGGTGTACAGAACATCGAGCTCCTGGAAGACAAGGAAGTCAGTAAGTTCGTAGGGACATACAAGCCGGAAAGAGCACTGCTGAATCCGGGCACATCATTCGCGGTAGGACCTTACTCGGTAACGGAATTCTACTTCGAAGCAAAGAGAGCCCAGGCTGAGGCCTTCAAGAACGCGAAGAAAGTCGTTAAGGAAGTCGCAGCTGAATACAAGAAACTCTCCGGAAGAGGCTTCTCCTGGTTCGAGGAATACAAGATGGACGATGCGGATTACGCAATGGTCGTCATGGGATCCGCGGCAGGAACAGGCAAGGATGCAGTCGACGAACTGCGCGCCAAAGGCGTAAAGGCAGGCCTGATCAAGATCAGGATGTTCAGACCGTTCCCGGGAGCAGAGCTGGCAAAGGCACTTTCGGGATGCAAAGTCGTAGCCTGCATGGACAGGACAGAGAGCTACAACACACAGTCGGGCCCGATAGGAGCAGACATCAAGACAGCGCTGTACGATGCAGATCTCGCGAAGATCAAGGTACTGAACTACTGCTACGGACTCGGCGGCAGAGACGTCACAGTCAAGAGCCTTTCGTCCGTATTCAAAGATATGCAGAAAGCTGACGAGACAGGAAAGATCGGCAAGACATACCGTTACCTGTCAGTCAGAGGTTAGGAGGGAGAAAGCAATGGCAGATTACAATTTCAAGGAAATGATGAACAAGCCGGAACGTCTCGCTCCGGGCCACAGGATGTGCGCCGGATGCGGCGCTCCTATCGCAGTCAGGAACGTGCTGAGAGCACTGCATGACGAAGACAGGGCGGTCATCTCGAATGCTACCGGATGTCTCGAAGTATCGACATTCATGTATCCTTACACAGCATGGGAGGATTCCTACATCCACAATACGTTCCAGAACGCGGCGGCGACATGCTCGGGCGTGGAAGCTGCTTACAACGTACTTAAGAAGACGGGCAAGATCAAGGAAAACTTCAAGTTCATCGCCTTCGGCGGAGACGGCGGCACATACGATATCGGCTTCCAGTCTCTTTCCGGAGCAATGGAGAGGAACCACGACATGGTATATGTATGCTACGACAACGAAGCCTACATGAACACGGGCATCCAGAGATCGTCCGCTACACCTGAGTTCGCAGACACGACGACTACGCCTGCGGGGACAGAGTCGATGGGCAAACCTCAGAACAGAAAAGACCTCGCGGCGGTCATCGCAGCGCACCATGTACCGTACGTAGCACAGACAACATTCGTACAGAACATGAAGGACCTGCATGTGAAAGCGGAGAAAGCCATCTATACAAAGGGAGCATGCTTCCTGAACATACTGGCGCCGTGCCCGAGAGGCTGGAGATACAATACTCCTGACATCATCAAGATCACACAGCTTGCTGTAGACACCTGCTTCTGGCCTCTGTTCGAAGTAGAGAACGGCGAAAAGTGGACCCTGAACTACGAGCCTAAGAAGAAGCTTCCTATCGAAGACTTCCTGAGACCGCAGGGCAGATTCGCCCACCTGTTCAAGCCGGGCAATGAAAAGTATCTGGAGAAGATGCAGGCAGACGTTGACCAGAGATGGGAAGAACTCAAGATCAAGTGCAA